>Ga0172362_10001492_pt1 | contig 19964 bp, 18 predicted proteins | sample LakKivs1_kivu2a2_FD_114534 | JGI IMG/M metagenome (GOLD analysis project Ga0172362, IMG submission 114534) | Sediment microbial communities from Lake Kivu, Rwanda - Sediment s1_kivu2a2 | ecosystem: Environmental > Aquatic > Freshwater > Lake > Sediment | place: Rwanda: Western Province, Lake... | reverse complement strand
AGCTGGAAGTACATCCCAATCATCGAATAGTATAATATTAAATGCATCTGGAAGTATATTGAACAGTGCAACTCAAGGATTTTATGTTGCACCAATTAGAAATTTAACAAATTCAAATAGTTTATATTTTAACGCTTCAACAAATGAAATAACATATGGTCCAACAGGTGGTGGTGGTTCAGGAGTTCCAAACGGTACATTCTGGGGAGATTATCTTACATGGAATGGTAGTACATGGCAAATAAGTAGCGCGAGTGTTATATTGGGTCAAGGTGCAGGTCAAATAGGGCAAAATACCCAAAGTATTGCAATTGGTTTAAACTCAGGACAATTTACTCAAGGATTACAAAGTGTTGCAATTGGAAACTTAGCAGGACAGTTTAATCAAGGACAAAGATCTATTGCTATAGGAAGTTTAGCAGGATATACAAATCAAGCAGGATTTTCAGTCGCTATAGGAAGTTTAGCAGGATATACAGGCCAAAATATAAATAGTATTGCTATTGGAAATTCTGCAGGACAAATAAACCAAGGACAAAATTCAATAGCTATTGGTAATTCAGCAGGAAACTTAAATCAAGCTAACAATTCTATAGTTATTAATGCATCTGGAAGTGCTATTTCTGGTTCAACATCAAATTCTACTTATGTTGCACCAATTAGAAATATAACACAAACAAATGTATTAGGTTATAATACATCAACAAACGAACTTACTTATTGGGCTAAAACATTCGTTGTACAACATCCAAAACAACAAGAAAAATACCTTGTTCATGCATGTTTAGAAGGTCCTGAAGCTGGCGTTTACTATCGTGGTAAAAGTGAAATAACAAACAATGAATATGTGGAAGTATCACTTCCTGATTATGTAGACGAATTGGCTACCGATTTTACAGTAAATATTACAAGTATATATGTTTCAGGAAAAATGGTAGATTTCTATACTACAGAAATTGAAAATAATAAATTTAGGGTTTATAGTAAAAATGGTGAAAATGGAAAATTTTATTGGACAGTTTTTGGAAAAAGATTAAGTATTGATGTAGAAGTTGATAAAGATACGGTAAAAGTAAGAGGCGATGGACCTTATACTTATATTTCACCATAAATTGATTTTTTTTTTATTCATTTTATAAATTTTTCAACATAATGAATTATTTAAATTGTTTTGATGATATTAAATTTATTAAACGTATATTGAATACTTTTGACGAAAACGTGATGAATATCATTTTGAGATTTTTGAGTGAAAAAGATATAATAGTTTTTTTGAAAAAAGTTAAATCAACTCAATTACCTAATGCATCACTTTCTTTGACGAGTTCAACACATTCTAATCTAAATCTTTCTCACAAGCCAATTAATTATTGTTTGTCACATTTAGACTACCCAGTTCCAGTTTTTTCATCTAAAAAATATAAAACTAAATCTAAAAAAAATTTAAACCCAATTAAAAAACAAAAATCTAGATATAATCTTCGTGTTTATATTTACGAAGAATGTGAGGAAGAGGACTATGAAAATGTAAAGGATGAGGTAAATGAATGCTTCATATCGATTGAACATGAAGATTATACTCATTGGTTGATTGATTAATTTTTTATTTAAATGGTTTTTAAAGACCATTTAAATAAAATGGATTGTACGATATTATTTAATCAAACATTGGAAGATTTATTCTTAATATATCCAATTATATGTGAATATCAAAAAAGATTTGTTATTACTTTATACTCAAATAATGAAATATACCCAACATTGTGTCATTTATTTAAAAACTCGATTACTATAAAAAATGAAATAATACCATCTGATATAAAAGGAAATGTATTAAATTTAGGATATGGACAAAACAATAATTTTAGTGAAATGTGTAAATGTTTTGCTAAAAAGTATCCATCTACTTTTTGGGAAGATTATTACACAATAGCAAAAATGAATTATATAAAAAATGAAAATATAAGTAAATTATTAAATAGAAATTATACTAGAGAAACCGAATATTACAACAAATTTATAAAAATATATGGTAAAAATTATATATTTGCAAGCGAAAATTTAAAAGTAGATTCAACTTTACCTGTATTTACGGTGAATAGTAATTATTACAAAAATAGTAATAAATACATGTATATGTGGAATAGATTATTAAAATCAAATAATATACTTGATTATTTGATGATAATTGAAAATGCAAGTGAAATACATATATGTAATGATATATATATGATATTATGTCCCTATTTAAATTTATTAACCATAAAAAAATATATTTACACTTATGTTAATGCGATATCTTATCATAATTCTTACAATGATTGGAATATAATAAAATTAAATGAAATTCAACCAACAAAAAAATACACGATAAATATGAATAAAGTTTTTAAAAAATCATAAATTAATAAATGAATCCACCTACTCGTGTATTTTCTGGTTTTAAAAATAACCAAACAGTATGGAACGCAAGTAATATAATGAACTATCCAGTAACACGGTTTCAACAACCACAAAACAATGATGTAATAATGTTTGATGATTTTAATAAAAACTGGATATATACTCCTGGATTAACTGGGCCAGTAGCCGATGATTTAATATCTACAAGAACTGTATGTATCAAAATCCGGGAATGATATAACAGGTACAGGAAGTATTTTCAATCCGTTTTTAACAATACAAGCTGCTATTAATTACTGTCAAGTAAATTTTCCAGTAAATTCAGATACAACATCAATACCATGCGTTTTTGTAGATAATGGAATATATTTAGAAAGTTTGATAATAAGTCAAGCAATTACAATTGCAGGAATTGTTCAATATTCAATATCTTTCAAATAATATATCTGCTTATGCAGGTGCGCATAGTGTTAAAATTGGAAATAATACAAATGTTATAGATATACGTTTACCAGCAGGTTCATTACAGAATACTGTAAGATTTGAAAGTATAGATATTAGATGTAGTATATCAAACGTTGAACAAGTAAATCCACCAAATAATACGGTTTATTTAAATTTAAATTATTGTAATATAAACAGATCTTCTTTTAATAAACCTATAATTCAAATAAGCGGTACGTCTACATTAAAAAGTACTGCATTTTTTGTTAATACACGGTCAAATGGTACATCTACAGATGGCACATTAGCAGTATACGATTTTACTAATACAAATGTATATATGGAAGAATGTCGTTGGAATGGAACACCGCAAAATGTATCAATGATGAGAATCAACACAACTCAAACAGGTAATGCATTTTTTTCAGTTATAAATTGTGAATTGAGAATGATCGGTAGTACACTAACTACAATACCTATGATACTTTTAAATAATACAAGTGGACTTATAAATTCACGATTTTCAAATGCAATATTGGCTATGGAATATTCAGCTGCAAAAGGTGTAGGTGCAAATTTAATATCGATATCAAGTAATTCAACTTGGAATAATTCTAGTCCGTTAGTAATAACATTAGATAATTGTTATTCTTTATTTACAGGAGCATCCGCTTTTAATTTTATTTTACAAAATCTTTCCACCGCACCCAGAATAGCAAGTTTAATATTTCAAAGACCGAGTAACCTTAGTTTAGTTGGAGGAAATAGTGGTATAGATTATACTAACATAAATGTGACGAATACAAGTGCACTTTTAAATACACCAACTACCAATACCATTATTAACAAGTTCAACTTTTACAATTAATGGTAATACACCTATTACTTTTGATTGTCTTTTTGGAAGTGTTATAACAAGAACTTTAACCGTTACTAGTGCTATAAATACACCAGTTATATCTAGTTTAATTATCACAAATTCTAGACCTGGAGGACAATATGTTTACATTATAACTAATAATTCAAGTACAAGTTTTACTATAAATTCCAATTTAGGAAGTCCAACAATAAGAACAAATTATACATCTCCTATAACCGTTCCAAATGGACAAAAATTATTAATGAATATAATTGCAGAATCGGCGAGTAGTTTTCTAGTAAATTGTTCAATTTACAATTAAATAATTTAAAATCAATTATTTAATTGTAAATAAAGAGATGAGTAATCCAAATAAAATTTTTTCAGGATTTGTAGATGCACAAAGCGTCTGGAATGCAAGTCATATTATGAATTATCCCGTAATACGTTCAGAACAACCAACAAACGGTGATATAATAATTTTTGACGGTCCAAATAAAACATGGGTTTATACTGATAGCGGAAATTTAACAGGTCCTACTGGAAGTATAGGTGCTACAGGTCCAACGGGTGCGACAGGTCCAACGGGTGCGACAGGTAATAAAGGCCCAACTGGAGATCCTGGAGGTGCTACAGGTGCTACAGGTGCCACCGGTTTTACTGGTGCTACAGGAATTACAGGACCAACAGGAATTACAGGACCGAAAGGTGCTACAGGTGCCACCGGTTTTACTGGTGCTACAGGAATTACAGGACCAACAGGAATTACAGGACCGAAAGGTGATATAGGTAATAGCGGAGGTCAAGTATACTTTTTTAATTATAGCATAACAGGAAGTACTGGTGGTTCAAATATTCCAGGTGGATTAACGAGTACATACGATATGGATTTAAGTCCTACGTCTGGTCCTAACTTATCGTATACTTTTACATTACCAGCATCAAGTTCAACAGGAATTATAGCATTCATTTCACCGACAGGAGTACCTAATCAAGTATTAATACCAGGAGGAATATTTACGTATAATATGTATGCAAATTGTCAAACAGGTACTTTTCCAGTAGATTTAACAGCAGAATTGTTTACTGTAAATAGTTCAAATGTTTACTCACCGTTAGTTAGCATTAGTAATTCTGTATTAATAAACACAGAAACGACAAGCTTTTACCAATTGACAGATTTAGTACCCAATACAGTTATAAATCAGTCAGATAGATTATCAGTTATATTCATGGGAACAAATTCAAATCTTTCACCAACAGATATAACATTACATTTTGAAGGTACAACTTATAGTTATCTAAACACAACATTAGGGTATTATGGACCAACAGGCGCAACAGGAGCTGTAGGTCCCACAGGAACAATTAGTCCATCAGGTACTTTTTGGGGAGATTATCTTACATGGAATAATAATATTCCTGATTGGCAAATTAGTAGCACAAATATTATTTTAGGTAGAAATTCTGGACAAACAAATCAAGGATTAAATGCCATTGCTATAGGAGAAAATGCAGGAAATTTAAATCAAGGAATAAATGCTGTTGCTATAGGTTTTCAAGCGGGAAACATAAGACAAAATCAAAATTCTATTGCTATAGGTTTTCAAACAGGTTTTACAAATCAAGGTACACAATCTATTGCTATAGGGTTTCAATGTGGTTTTACAAATCAAAATAGTTCTTCTGTAGCTATAGGTATTAATGCTGGTAGTCTTAATCAAAATAGTTCTTCTGTAGCTATAGGTTTAAATGCTGGTAGTCTTAATCAAAATAGTTCTTCTGTAGCTATTGGTATTAATGCTGGTCAAAATACACAAGGAGGTAATGCAGTTGCTATTGGTTCTTTTGCTGGTGGAACTGCTCAAGGAGGTAGTGCAGTTGCTATTGGTAATAGTGCTGGTGGAACTGCTCAAGGAGTTAATGCAGTTGCTATTGGTTCTTTTGCTGGTAGAAATACTCAAGGAGTTAATGCAGTTGCTATAGGTAATAGTGCTGGTCAAAATACACAAGGAGGTAGTGCAGTTGCTATAGGTGTTAATGCTGGTGGAACTGCTCAAGGAGGTAGTGCAGTTGCTATTGGTAATAGTGCTGGTAGAAATACTCAAGGAGTTAATGCAGTTGCTATAGGTGTTAGTGCTGGTGGAACTGCTCAAGGAGTTAATGCAGTTGCTATAGGTATTAGTGCTGGTGGAACTGCTCAAGGAGGTAGTGCAGTTGCTATTGGTAATAGTGCTGGTGGAAATACTCAAGGAGGTAGTGCAGTTGCTATTGGTAATAGTGCTGGTGGAACTGCTCAAGGAGTTAATGCAGTTGCTATTGGTTCTTTTGCTGGTCAAAATACACAAGGAGGTAGTGCAGTTGCTATTGGTAATAGTGCTGGTAGAAATACTCAAGGAGTTAATGCAATCGCAATAGGAGAACTCGCAGGGCGTTTTAGCCAAGGTACAAATTCAATTGCTATTGGTTCATCAAGCGGGTTTCAGAATCAAGGTACTAACTGTATTGCTATAGGTAATTTGGCAGGACAAACAAATCAAGCTAACAATTCTATCATTATTTCTGCTCTTGGTACTGTTGTAACTGGTGCAACTGCAAATGCTACGTATATAGCACCTATTAGAAATGCATCAAACTCCAATCTTTTGGGTTATGATATAACAACAAATGAAATAACTTATAATCTTGGTAAATCCTTTATCATTGATCATCCTATAGATAAAAGTAAATACCTTGTTCATGTTTGTTTAGAAGGTCCTGAAGCTGGAGTTTATTACCGTGGTGAAGATAAAATCACAAATGATAAATACATTGAAATCACACTTCCTGATTATGCTGACAAATTCGCAACTGAATTTACTGTACAATTAACACCTATAAGAGAAGATGATGATGAAAATATTATACTTTCTCTTTCATCATCAAGAGTTAAAAACGGTAAGTTTAAAGTGTATGGTAAAAACTGTTCATTCTTTTGGATTGTATATGGTAAACGTCATTCAATAGATGTAGAAGTTGAAAAGAATGACCCAAGCATTAGAATTAGAGGAAATGGGCCGTATATGTGGATTGAAAAATAAATTATTCCTATTTATAAATGACAAAACTATTAGATGTTAATAACAATAAATATATACAATGTGATGAATTTGGCCATTTTCGTATTTATGAAGATAATACGATAGATAATACTCGTTTTAACTTTTTAAGAGAAAATGATTATTATTTCATTCGTGTTCAAAGAAAATATAGAGAATATGAAAATATGTTATTTTTTGTTAGTGTATGTTTAGAAAATCGCAATAATGAAGATTTATATTACTTATGTGCAAATGTTTCATTTGATTTTTTTGAATCTCCACCAAATTCAAAATTCCGTATCGTAATTAAAAGTGAAATTAATAGAACCATTAATATTTATGACAATAAAAATCAAGATTATGTTTATTATGATCCAACTTATGAAACTTACATGGTAGGCCAAAAAGGCGAAGCATCAACATTCAAAGTTGAAGATGAAAACGAGTTTTATAGTTTATATAAAAATTGTGGAGAAAATAATATATACAATAAAACTACTGGAAATTGTGAAAAATGTGTTAATGGACAAATTCCAAATCTCAATAAAAGCGAATGTGTTACACCAAAATACAGCTGTGAAACTGATTGTAATCCAAGTTTACAAGGTGATATATCTACTTTTGATGAATGTATAAGTAGATGTCCAAAAGCAACTTGTACAGGTAACAATATATATACACGTAACAAAACGGGATGTGTTGGATGTGATAATATGGTTCCAAATTCTGACCATACTGAATGTGTTGCACCAAGATTTAGTTGTTCAACAAAATGTATGCAGCAACAAGAAGGAGAATATGATAATAGACCTGAATGTATAAGGGAATGTAAAATATGTGAAGGTAATACTATAAAAGTAGGTAATGATTGTATTGATTGTGGTACAAGTAAATATGCAAATCAAGATAATACTGAATGTATGGATTTTAAATATAATTGTGAAACTGGATGTGAAGGGTCGGTATATGGTAAATACGATACCAAAGATGAATGTATGAAAGGTTGTAAAATAAATTTTGGTGTTAGTAATTTTATAAAGGGTAAATGTGAACAGAAAAAAGATGGATTTTTTACTGATGAAAATAAATGTGAAACCACAGCAAAATTAACAGTTTGGGTCCCTATTGCGTTAATAATATTAACAATATTAGGCATTTTACTTAAAAAGTTGTTATTTAAATAATTTATGTCCCAAATTATTTAAATAATTGTTATTTTCGTTTTTTAATTAAGATTAGATTTATATATTGTACAATTTTAAAATAATTATCTATAAATATATTTACTTTATTCATTTATTTTAATTATATTTATTTTTTCATTTGATTCTAAGATTTTAACTTTATCTTTATACTTTTCCAAGAAAACTTGATTAACATTAGATAATACTCCTTCTTTATTTAACAACTCAAATGCTAAAACACAATAAGTATAATGTTCGTAATCTTCATATGTTTTATTCAAGTTTATAAAATCAAAATGTTGTCCTTGTTTTAAGAAGTTTATTAATGTTTTGTTAATATCATCATTTACAAGTTTAATATGTTTTTGGAGTGATGAAATATTTATATTTTTATTAAATGAATTTTCTATTTCTTCACCATAATTATCAATTCCAAATCCTATTGAGTTATTTATACTTTTAACCAATTTAATTAAAGGTACCCCTGTACCAGTTCCAATATCTAATACTTTTGGGGTTTTAATTTGTTTAGAATTATCGTATAAATATTCATTCAACAATTTGGCTGCTTGTCCTTTCCAACTTAATTGTGATGCCCATTTATAATTTTTATCAAGTAATTCTCTCTTTAATTTTGGATTTTCCATTAACTTAAATAATCTGTCTATACATTCATTTTGCCAACTGTCAGTTCGCACATCTCCTTTAATTACTAATCCTCTATCTCCAACTGTATTTTGTAATGCTGCTAGGTCATTAGATATAACAATCGTATTTGACAATGCTGCCTCTAATGCAGTAAGACAAAATGTTTCCATAAAAGTACAAGGATATAACCAGTATTCTGAAGATAACCACGCATTTGCCAATTCTTGTTTTCCAACCCATCCATGATAATGGATATTGTAACCTTCTTTGTACTTTTCTAAAAGTTCTCTTACTCTAACCATCATCTGCGGTTCTACATCGTTAACCCATTTTCCATTTACATCTGCATAAATATGAAGTGATGCATCTTTGTATTTATCAACAATTCTAGGCCACATTTGTAATAATTGCAATAATCCCCTGTTTGGAAATGAAGAATAGATAAATTTATTTTTAATTTTAGAAATACTTGAGTTATACTTGAATTTTGATTGATCAATCCCATAATACAAAGGAACAGTAAGATGTGATAATGAAGGGAATATTTGATTCATATATGATACATGCCATTCAGTAAGACAAAATATCTTTTTTAACTTTTTATCAACTGGTATTACCATTCCACTAGGAGTTAAATCGTGTACAACTAAATATACGTTTTGCACATTACCTTTAAACGCGACTGGTAAATATTCTGAGAATCTACTAACGATTACCGTATCTATTTGATTATTGACTACAAATGAAAAGTATTCTGATAGTGGAATGTATTGTACGCCTTCAAATACATCCATCTCATCACATTTACAAAATACCACTACTTTATACTTTCCACTCTGTTGAATATATCGTGCCATTTCTATTACATGAGTTTCAGAACCACCAACTCCTTTTGAGAGTATATCTCTTCCTGTCCAATTATTAAATCCACCATCAGCAACAAATACAAGTATAGGTATATCAGAAGGAGGAGATAGTTTAATTACTTTTGGAATTTTATTGAGATAATGATAAATCATAAACCAATCTTTCATTATGTTGTAATAATCATCTGTAAGTTTATTGTGAGTAAGGAAAAACATACATACATCTTCTCCAAGTACATATTCACCCATTTCATAACACAATTGACCTAAAAACTTGGGTAAAAAGTGATAGCTTAAAGTAGGTTTTAAACTGTATTGCGCGTGTGCTGGATAACCAATTATGTATGCCTGTTTGAAATACTCATATGCTAATTTATTATTTCCTTCTAAATAATGATGAATACCTATAAAATACAGTGAATCAGGCCTTGTCTTATCGAGTTCATAAGCACGTTTGTATAATTCTTCACATTCATTCCAAGGTTTGTTTAATTTAAAGTTTGCAATACGTGCTGCTTCAAATAAAGCATCAATTTTTTCTTGTAAAAATCCTTCAACATGATGATTTCCGCGTTTTAAAAAGTACTCATATGCAAGCTCGTGTTTATTTAATAAATTATAGGTTTGTGCAATATAGTAATAATGTCTTGGATCATCAGGGTCATCTTCTACTTCTTTGAACAACAAATAAAGGTCAAATTCTTTACGTTCCATAGTACGATTTTCCATATAATCGCATCTATAATCAAAAATATGAGACATATTAAAAGGTACTATTACGTTTTTATTATTTTTATTTGTTATAACTTCATGAATACGGTAAATATATCTTAATCCTCTATCAGATTTTGTAATTCGGTTTGATACATATTCTACATCATCACTTTTGATGTACATGCTAAAAGAATCTGAAAATTGGTCTCCTCGTACTGTTTTTAAAAATTCTCGTAATTTTCCTTTAATAATATAAGTATCATCAAGCATCAAATTAAATTTACAACAATCGCCAGCCAAATCCAAACAACGATTTCTACTAACTTTAAAATCAACGAATGGTTCTTGATAAAGTTTACCTTTTTTATCTTTAAGAACACGTTTAATTATGTCAATTGTATTATCTGTACTCCCTGTATCTAAAATAGTCCATCTATCTATTATTTCTAGATTTTCTAACAAAACCTTTTCAAAATCGTCTCCGGCATTTTTTACAATCATTGTATAATGAATTAAATTATCATAAAAAAATTCGTTATCTTTAATGTAATATCTAAATTCTTCATAAAATTTATCATACATACTTATAGGTACATACAAGTATAAATCAGATTCACTTAATTTATAAGAACATTCATAGTTATATCTGCTTAAAATAATACAATCTAATTTATCTAGCTTATTATTTGTATATATCACGCTTGGATTTTCATAATCAGAAAATTTAATATTTGTAATATTTCTATTTTCTACATTATATTTAATATTTTCCAAATTTTCATCTACAACATAAACCTCATCGTATTTTTTAGAACATTCCATCGCTACAAATCCTCCATGAGATGTATCGTGAATAACTAATTTTTTTTCGGTATATAACTCAGATAGGTCATTTAGTAACCCACTAATTCTTTCTAAAAATCCAAGGTTATGTTTAATATCTAAATTATTGTATTCATTGTGAGGCACTTTTACAAATTCGTTTTGATTAACCCTAATTTTGTTCTTATTTATTTCCAAATCAATACTCATTTTTTAGTAAAAATTATATTATTAAATAATAATAATGTAATTAATTGCATATTTTAGTTAATTTTATTTCTGAAAGTAAAATAGATGCTTCCATGTTATCTCTAGGCATTATTTGACTGTATATAAAGTTAGTTCCATACATTTTATCTTCATCATCAAAAGTAAGTTGTAACGATATTAATGAATTTTCATCGTAATTTAAAACACTTAAAGGAATTAATCCTTTTGATTCTTTGGTTATTTCCGTAACAACATTTTTCTTTCCATTAATATATACATTTGCTTTTGTTTTAAACAAAGATTTATTAGATATATCTAATTGATATCCGCTATTTTCATCATATGGATTGTCAAATCCTACTTTTGTTATGTTTAAGTAAATTTTTGGCGGTATTGGCGCAAATGGTCCAAAGTATCCAGTTGCGTTATAAAAATCATCTTTTGTTTTGTATCGTATTTTGAGTGGATTATATTTATCTTTTTTGAATATTATAACAGATAATATAATTGTACCAATTATTAAACCAACACCAATTAAATTATAAGATTTTTGCATTTATTAGAAGAAAGAATTTTATTTAAAGTATTGAAACATATATATAATAAGATGAGTTTTATCAAGAAACTTGTACGTGGTTCTAAAACCATAATTGAAGAATATTTTGATTTACAAAAGGAATATGAATCCAAGTTTGGAGAAAAAACCATCGTTTTATACGAAAATGGTCATTTTTATGAATTTTATCAAGTTGAAAATGAAGATACAAAACTAGGAAGAGCAACAGAAGTATGTGAAATTTTAAATATTATCCTTACACGAAAGGATAAAAGCATTGATGTATCACTTAAAAATCCGCAAATGGCAGGGTTTCCTTCTCTTGCAAAAGAACGTCATGTTCCTGTATTATTACAAAATAATTATACTGTTGTATTAGTTGAACAAATCACAACACCTCCAAATCCAGAAAGGGCTGTAACTAGTATTATATCAAAAGATACTTATATTGAAGATATCAATACAAATACTAACTACATAATGTGTATTATTACAAGAGATGAAGTGATTAAAGGTTCAAAAGTATCAATTGCAGGATGGTGTGCAGTAGATTTAAGTACAGGTAAATTTTTATGCGATGAAATTCAACCAAAAGTATATGTAGATAATTTTTCTATTTTTGAAGAAATAAATAAGGTTGCAATTTCAATCAAACCTAATACAATTATTGCTTATAGCTTAGATTCAAATATTGAATTGTTAAATTTACTAGAAGATGCGGTAAAACACAAATTTAATATGCTTTCAATAATACCAGAAAAATCCGTAAAAATTGCACATCAAAATAATACTTTTGAAAAAACATTCTCAATTACAGGACAAATTTCTGCGATTGAATTGTTGGATTTAGAATACAAAGAATTGACAAGGGTTTCTATTATGGTATTATTAGATTATATTAATGAACATAACCCAAAGTTGTCAGAAAAGCTATCTAAACCAATATCTCTTAATGGGGGGAATTATTTGCAATTAGAGAATAATACTATTGAACAACTTGATATTTATACCAATAAAAAAGATAATTTGTATAATATTATTGATTTTACACAGACTAAAATTGGTAAACGATACTTATTGTTTTCATTATTGAATCCTATTACGTCAATTGAAGAATTGAACAATAGGTATATGATCGTAAAAAGTATGGATTATTACAAACAATTACAATCTCATTTTAAAACCATTATTGATATTGAACGCATTTACAGAAAAATTATTTTAGGTCTTATCAATCCTAATGAAATTTTATTTTTAGTAAAATCACTAGAATCGTTTCATACAATTTTAAACATTATTGAAACAAACAGTGGAGATAAACACTTTCCAATTATTGAATTAAAAAATCAAATAGATGAAGTACAACAATTTATTTCTGATATTTTAAATATAACAAATATAACAACTTTAAACAACAGAAAAGAAATTATTACGCATATTTTTAACAAAAATGAAGAATCTATGGAATTAAATAATAAAATATTGCAACAAAAAAGCTTATTAAAAGAATTAAGCAATTATTTATCAATGTCGTATTTTAAGGATAACGATTCTGTTAAACTAGAAAGAAATGAAGAAGGATACTTTTTAAAATTAACACCTAAAAAAGGAGAACAATTTGAGAAAAAAATTAAAATAGATGGAGATATCCAATTAAGAACCTATACTTTTGAACCATCATTATTTAAAAAAGATACCAGACTTAAAAGCTTTGCAAAATATACACATGAAGAAATTACTAATGTAAGCCGAGAAATTTCGCAGTTAGAACAAGAACTTATGGAATTAAATTATGAGTTGTTTATGGAATTTTGTAAAGAATTTTGTGATACATTTGATTCTAATATTAAAAATATTTGTAAATGGATTGGATTAATTGATTTTTATAAATCTGGAAAAGAATTGGAAGAAAAATACAAATATACATATCCTATTATCAATGAAACAAAAGATAGTTATATTTTAGCAAAAGATTTAAGGCATCCAATTGTAGAACGAATTAGCGACAAAGAGTACATTACTAACGATATTGATTTATCAAAAGAAAAGGGATATCTCATATTCGGTATTAATGGAATTGGTAAAAGTATTTACATGAAAAGCGTAGGTGTCAATATTATACTTGCACAAATTGGGTATCCTGTTGCTGCTTCTTATTTTGAATTTAATCCTTATACAAAAATAATGACTAGAATTATTAGTAATGACAATTTATATAAAGGATATAGTAGTTTTATGGTTGAAATGATTGAATTAAAGCGTATTTTAGAAAATGCTGACAATAAAACGATTATTTTAGCAGATGAACTAACACATGGTACAGAAATACAGAGTGGAACGGCAATTATTACCGCAGCTATTATTGAATTAATTAAAGCAAATTCCAATTTTGTTTTTACTTCTCACTTGCATAATTTGGTTAATATTAAATACATTAAAGACCTTAAAAGTAAACTTAAAATTTACCACATGAAAATTATATATGATGAAGAAAACGACGAATTGATTTATAACAGAAAATTGATTGAAGGACCAGGAGAACCATTATACGGTATTGAATGTTGCAAGGGATTACATCTTAAAAAAGAATTCTTGTCATTAGCAACAAAAATCCGAAAGGAAATAATGAATGAAAAAGATAAAAAATCAAGTAGATATAATGAAAAATTAATAGTTGATAATTGTTATATTTGTGACGCAGATTTTGAAGTTCATACACATCACATAGTAGAACAATATACAGCAGATAAAGATGGATTTATCGGTATTTTTCATAAAAATAATATACATAATTTAGTAGTACTTTGTGAGAAATGTCATAAAAAAGTCCATAAAGGAGAAATTGAAATAGTTGGATGGAAATTTACGAATATGGGAAATAAATTAGAATACAAAATAAAATAATTTTTTAACAATATAATAAAATAATTTTTTAACAATATAATAAAATGTTAAAAAATTGTCCCCAAGGATTTACTCGTCCTGAACTTGTACTTTTATCTAAAGAAAATGACATAAAGATTACACGTAAAGCACCATTAAAAGGAGCTAAAAACATGAAAGAATTATGCGATGAACTTAAAAAATAAAAAGTGTAAGACGTATGTCGCCAAAACGTGTTGTTAAAAAACCATTAACTGCTGATTGCCCTAAAGGATTTACACGCGATGAATTAGTACTTTTAGCTAAAGAAAGTGGATTACAAATTACACGTAGTTCGCCGTTAAAAGGAGCTAAAAATATGAAAGAATTATGTGATGAATTACATAATCGCCGTAATAGAATGAAAAAACGAAGTTATGAAGATTATGTAAAAAATGTAAGAAATGTAAGAAATGTAAGAAATGTAAGAAATGTAAGAAATGTAAAAAGAACTTCTAATAAACCTAGAGATGAACAATATGAATTTGTAGAAGAACAAGATGAAAGTATAAATAGCAGTAGTTTACAAAAAGAAAATATTAAAGATCTTTTTAAAGATTTAACAAAAGAAGAAAAACAAGAAATTAAAAAATGGAAAAAACTAAGGGTTTATCCTAGTTTATCTTCATCTTTATCATCTTCATCATCTTCATCATCTTCATCATCTTTATCTCAATCATTAGATAGCGAATCACTAGAAAGTGGAGAAAGGGAATATACAAAATCTACTTTTACTTTGACATATGGTAATAGAGCTGAAAATCATAGAGGTATGCAAATAATTGGTCAAAAATTAGACCATGGATTGTCTACTAAAGATTTAGAAAGTGCAAAAAAATATTTTGACAAAAAGGGAGCGAAAACCATTATGATAGATTTGGTTGATTATTTAAGTGAAAAAGATGCTAAAGTTGTTAGAGAAAGTGGAGTTGAAGCAAAGATATTAATAGTTAAAAAAGGTGTAGATTATATTGTAAATGTTGATAAATTATATAGAGAAGTAGAACGTACCCCTAAAGATACAAAGGCATTTATGTATGGAAAAGTAGTAAATAAACACACCAGACATAATAACGTATTCAGTGATTTTAGTCAAGAACCTGATTATCAAGAAGGAAAAGGTACAATAATAAACTTCAAAGATGTACCATTGATATCAAAAATAAGAAAAGAAATTCCTAAAATGATTCCTAAAAACAAAGGCGTTATTGGTCTTCAATGTGAAGGTAATTATTACTATGATGTTGATAAAACGTTTATCGGATTTCACGGAGATACAGAAAGAGAAATTGTTATTGCTGTGCGTTTAGGTGCTGATTTTAATATGTATTATCAATGGTACAAAGATAATAAACCAATAGGTAAATTATTTACATATAAATTAAGTAATGGAGACATGTACTTTATGTCTGAAAAAGCAGTTGGTAATGATTGGAAACGTCGAACTCAGTATACCCTTAGACATGCTGCAGCTAAGAATCCTAAACTAGTTAAATTATCTTAATCATCTTAATCATCTTAACCAACTTTAAAACCATTTACCCAAAAATAAAAACAAGGTAAATTTTCAAATATAAATGGATGAAAAGTATAATAAGGTTTTCCAAATATTTTTAATAATCTTTCAACCGGTAAATTACCTTTATATTTTGAATCACTATTTACATATTCTTCTAGTTCATTTGAATTTTCTAATTTATCTTTAACTGTTTTGCAAAAAGTACAGTAATCTAACATTAATTCGCGTTTACATATCCAATAATTGCAATAAAATTGTTTTGCATTTACGTTTAATGATTTTTCTTCATCATATCCCAACTTTTTTAATAAATGTACCCAAGGAAATTTAAGTTCTTTTGGAGAATTATTATGAATACCATAATTTAAATTTGGAAGACTTGGTATTACATAAAATGGATATATATCGATATTTCTTAATTTACACGTGTTTAATATACGTGTCATATTAGGAATAGGTATCTTTTGGTCAAATTTCCAAGATAAGGTTCCTACATAATCAAAGTCTTTCCATAAATCGTAATTTTGTTCAAGCCACTCATGATACATTATAGCTTCTAAGTATTTTGTGGTTTTATTTAATCTAATAGGATATGCCCAACTGTATTTTAAGTACCTTTTAGCGTAATTTTCAGTATAATCATCATAACATATTATAAATATTCTAACAGATGGGATAGATGATGGAGACGATGGAGACGATGATGAAATAGATGATGGAGACGATGATGAAATAGATAAATTTATTGGTTTAGTTACTTTTGGTAATCGTTGTATAGTTAATGCACGTCTCATTTATTAATATATTTATATTTTCTAGATTTTCTTTTACAATATTGTTTTTGACTAAATCCTTTTGGATTTTTACAATCTATGCTTTTTTTATACTTTACAGACCAACGACTTTTCATTCCACTTCTGGGTTTATTGTATTTTATTGATTTTCTCACCGATTTTCTCACCGATTTTCTCACCGATTTTCTTGGTTTTCTTATTGATTTTTTCATTTATTTAATTTATAAAATTGATAAATTTTATAAATATTAAAATATTTTAATAGGAAATGGAAATTGTAAACATTAAAAAACACAAAATCAACAAGGAATATGTTAATCAATATAATTTGATTATCAGAAGAATGCCAAGTTCAGTATTTACAGTAGAGCATTTAAGCGATACTTTTCCAAATATACTTAATTTTACTACAGAAAGAAATGAAGATGAATTAATTGCTTATTTTAATTTTGAAAATGATTATGCAAATTATCTTTATAAATTACTGAATGGAAAAGTATTTCAAAAAGATAATTATTGGTATCCAATTGAAGTTATTTATAGAGATAAAAATGGTAAAGTTCTACAATCTAAACCTTATAAAAAAAAAGTTGAAAAAATAAATGATATCTTATTATCGATAATATTAACTGTGACCTTAATTTATGTTATTTTTAATGCAATTTAGAATTACATTAAAAATAAAACTAAAAGTACTTTAACATTATTGGATTTGAAAGTCTTTCTGCATCTTGTTTTGTCCACCTGAAATTATGGTTCCACAACCAATCACACATTGATTCTGTAATTGAGTTAGTTTTAAACTGTGTCTCAAATGACATTAACCAACCATAGGTAGTCATTTCAGGTCTTTGAGAAAAGAAAAAGTCAGCAATTTCAACATTATTTTGGATTACTGCACTAGTTAGTAATTTATTAGTAAAACATTTAACTTCTTTAGGAAATACAACACTTACCCATTTTATAATTTCTAACCTACCTTGTGTAATACAATGGTAAAGACCAACTAATGGAATAGTTTTCATTATTCCAATTGAATGATAGTACTTCATCAAATCAAAATTCAATGTTTTAATAACCGGTTCAAGTTGATGAATAAAAGTAGGAAACCCCATTTTTATCAATTCAAAAATATATGAATTATCAAATTTAGAATTGCTTACAGCCAGAAGTAAAAATGTTTTATTATTCCCATTGTAAACATTATATATGTCCCTTGCTTTCATTAAATATAAAAGATAAGGGTGAATTGAATCTAAAAAATTTCTACTTGCAACCGGAGGTAGTTTATCAAACATCATTGTAGACCATTCACAAGCAGTAAATTTAGGAAGTTTGTCAAACATCTTTTTACCCCACTCACACGGTACAAAATCAACTGGATTTAAGAAATCACAAATATTGCTAATAACCTCAATAGGAAAAACTGTCAAATTAATATACGTTTTGTTTTCTATAAAAATACCTTCCATTTTTCAAAAATTTTTTTAAAAAACATATAAAAAATCAATTTATAATAAATATGGATTTTAGTACATATATGTTAAATGTTCATGGTAAGATGTTAGATACACCAGAAGGTTTAGTTGAATTTATGGAAGTACCTAAAAATATATATATTGTATCATTACAACCAAGAGGAAACATTATACATGGTTACAAATTCTCTCCGATATTTTACTTTTATCATTTATTTGGAGATGAATATATCCAGAGACTCATTTATAAACTTGACCATTTAGGAACAGTTGAATTATTAAGACAAACTTTTATAGACAAAGAAGATCCTATAGATCATGCAATTGATATTACAGTTCAAATTATATTAGAAAAAAATAGTCCTGAAGGATTAATATTATACAGACCAGGCGATGATATAATAAATTACTATATGTCAAAAAAATCACAATACGAAGGATTTGAAAGTATATTAACACTTGATAAAGAAAATTTCGTTAAACATGTTACATTTTTTAGAGAATACGATAAACTTCCTCACTCTATACCTCATATACATCCGCATATATCACCAAGTTTAAATAGAAACATAAGTTTTCAAAATGTATCTCAACGGCAAATAGATTTGACGCCGCATGAAAATAAATCATATATTAGACGTATGCCTAAAAATAGCATAATAATCCAACAAAGACTTGGATTATTTGGGTTAAAATCTGGTAATTTTGTTTATATTCAAGGATTAGAACCTCAATTATTATCTTGTCAATATACTCTTAAAGGTTTACTAAAACACATTACAACACAACCTTATTTATTAAATGGTAAGTTGGTTTCACACTCAGAATATTGCAAAGTCAATGGACCTACTATATTATTTACTATGTTTTGTAAAGGGTTTTCAAAATGTAAGACTACAAAAACAAGTAATGATTTTAGAAATTATAGAACACAAAAAGTAAGTACTTCTCCTTTTAGAAGTAGTAGGTTTATGAACAGATTAATGGAAAGTTTAAGACAAAAAGAAAAACAAAAAGAAAAGCAAAAGAAAATTCAACAACAAAAACGATTACAAAATTAAATTTAAATCAATAAAAACACTAAAATAAATGAATACGGTATTTAATAATGGATTTAAAATGATTGATAATGATATTTTAAAATATTTAACAAATATAAGAAATGATTTATATCCGTTATTTTACAGGTATGCAGGAATGGGATATTATTATATCTTTATAGAAAACTTAAATTTACATAGTAATAAAAGATTTGTTATATTAAGGGTTGGTGGTCCAAATGGATATGATTCAAATATTTCAGAAGAAGAATATAAAAAATATAACGGTAATTTTTATACAATTGATGAATGTGAAAAGTATTGTCGTAATTTAATATTACCTTAAAAATTACAATTGATATATTATAGAAATATTTTTAAAAATGTATGTATTTTTAAAAAATAGTAAATTATAGAAATATTTT
>Ga0172362_10001490_pt1 | contig 19971 bp, 22 predicted proteins | sample LakKivs1_kivu2a2_FD_114534 | JGI IMG/M metagenome (GOLD analysis project Ga0172362, IMG submission 114534) | Sediment microbial communities from Lake Kivu, Rwanda - Sediment s1_kivu2a2 | ecosystem: Environmental > Aquatic > Freshwater > Lake > Sediment | place: Rwanda: Western Province, Lake... | reverse complement strand
ATTTAAATTAATGAGGAATTGTTTATATATTAAGAAAAATGGAGAAACATGTGGTTGTCAACTTAAAAAAAATCAAATTTTATGTTCCAAACATTCTAATAATAAAAATCAAAAGGGAGGAGGTGATAAGATGGCATATCCAAATGAATCTATGTTAGGAATTTCAGCGATAAGTTTGGGTCATTTTAATGAAATTTTTTCCAGAATATTTAGATGAATTATATAATTTTCAAAAATATATAATTATAATGCAGATATTAATGGAGCAAGAAATATTTTATTAAAACATCTAGTTTTAGATTAGTGTTCTATTGAACACCCGCTGAGATACAGCGGTGACAGAAAAGAGCTTAGATAACATCATTTTTATCTTAAGCGATTTAAGCGCTTTTCAGTATCAGATATAAATATTTAGAATGGATTGCCATTAAGAATATGTGTTGATAAAGGAAATTTGGAAATGGTGAAATATTTGGTTGATAGAGGGGGTAATATAAATGGAGAATTATTGATGGGAGATTATTTCAAATGTATTGAGCGATATAGTCGTCAAATAATTGTTGAATATATTAAAGATGAAAGGAGGAAAAAAATTGATTTAATTATTAGTTGATTTTATGAAAAGTATATGAGATGTCTATTCCGTACTCAATTGCTATTAATCGTTTTAATCATCACCACATTGAATTCTTGAATGGTGTGAGTGATAGTTACAATTTGAACAAGAATATTATATTGAAGACAATAGAATTGTTGACTGATAATTCATATGGATCACCCGTATCAACTTTTGAAGATTATTCTAAGGTGATGCAAGTTGGAGAAGCTTATGCCGAAATTAATGGATCTTCTGAAGTTCTCGAAGATTTACCATTTTTTGCTCACTATTTTCGTGATGGTGAATGGTATAAATTTCAATATGAAGATGAAGAATTTTTCACCACCTACTGGCGCGATCATATGGGTGTTGATGATTATGAATATGAAAATGAACAAAACAATCAAGAAGAGAGTGAAACTTCAGAAAGTGATGACGAAGAAGCCTGGGAAACCGACGGCGACTCAGATGATCAAGGCTCCGGTAGTGATTAAAAAGTGATTTATAATTTAACAATATTTTATACAAAAAAATGTCAGTAAAACTCAATTTTACAAAATCTTTATTTTACCACAATACAGCGATTATTCAATCACAAATTGAACCAGATGTCCTACCATTTTTAAATAAATATATTCATCAAATGAAAATTTATTTCATGGATAAAAACAGACTACATTTACTTGATTCTAATGAGTTCCCAACAATGGTTGATGAATTCAAAGAAGATAAAAAATTAAAATCATTTCTCAAATCACAAGTTTATTCTCAAAAATTCTACCAATTGATTGAACACTTCCTTCATTTTATTCTACAAAGAAAAAATAAAATATGCGTGGAAGATGTGATTGATTCATTAAACCATCAAGATACAGGAATTCTTCCTGTTAATTTATTTTTGAAAGTTAGAATAAGATTTATTGGACAGTATGAATTCAAATATTATGACAATGATTATGAACCAATTGGAGAATACCAAGAACTTTTACCAATAATAAATCATTTTATAGAAACAAAATATACTAATATTAAAATCAGAAATCAAAATTTCATCAGATATATTCACAAAATTGTTTCAAGATTTACTCTTAAAATAATACACAATATTAACGAATTTCCAGAAAAATCTGAACAAAATGTTATGATCATCATTATATTAATTTTATATAAATATCATGATGCATTTGTTGCTGAACATATACCAGAATTAATAAAAGAATATCAATTAGTTGATTTTAATACTTCTGAACTTCACCAATATAATGATAATCCGGAACATCTTGTTTTTCTAAGAAAAACAATTATTTACATTATTGATAAATTATTGAGCAACTATATTTTCAATGAGAGTTTTTTAAAAAACAAAAGTGAATTAACTATCTTTTTGGAATTATTTTTTATTCACAATGAGACAATTTTTGGTAAAATACCATATCTATTTGATAGGAAGACATTAATATTTGTTATTGAAGATTTTAGAGAACAGGAAAAATCGAGAGAGGAATAAAAATTATAAAAATTAAACAAGTTCTTCGTTGAATAAATTTTTGAAAACGAGATGTCCATTACCACTCACCTTGGTGTAAGATCCATCAGATTTGAACATAATTCCTTCTTGGCTGGAGCCATTTTTGAAGATACCTTCGAACATTTTTTTACCATTGGAGTAGTAGGCGATGCCGTGTCCGTGGGGGAGATTATTTCTGAAAACTCCGCCGTATTCAATTTGTCCTTCTTCATTATTTGTAATTCCGATTCCGTGAAATTCTCCATTTCTGAAACTTCCTTCATATCTAATCTTATCTGAATTAGGCCAATACAAAATACCCTGGCCATGGAAAAAATCATTAGAAAAATAACCTCGATACCTCATTTTTCCATTATCACAAATTAATTTTCCTTCTCCATTTTTCATATTATTTGAAAATTCACCAATAAATTCTATATCTCCTTTTTCAAAAAATGTACTACCAAACCCATGCCTCATCCCATTTGTAAATTCTCCTTCATAAATTATTTTTTCATTTTGGTCAAAAAGATTACAAAAACCGTGAAGCATATTGTGAAGATAGTTTCCTTTATGAAGAACTTTTCCATCTTGGTCGAAAGTTGTTCCCTGGCCGTGAATAATACCGTTTTGAATATTTCCTTCATACTGAATCTTTCCATTCCTATGATAATAAATACCATTACCACTTACCTTTCCATTTTCAAAATCACCCTCAAAAATTATATTGTCCAACAAATAAACACGTATTCTATCACCATCCAATATAATCTCGATCTTACCATTCCAAAAATTATTTTTTACCTTTGTCATAGCCACATTGTTAGTGAAACCATTGTTTATGCGTGTCAAATAAAAATTATCATTCAACAAACAGAAATTTTCTTTTATCTTTAACTTGTATTCCACCTCTTCCACCTCTCCCACAAAATAAAAAAGATAAGAACTTATTTTGAAATCATAATTTTCCAAATTTATCGGTTCCGACCAATTATTCCAAGAACCAAAAATATATGTCTCCTCAATCAAATAATTTTCTGGTATGCAAATATACATTTTTATCTTCTTAAAAATAAAATTACTTTTAATTCAATTTTTTATAATTATAGTTCAACACATACTTTCCTGAACCAATCAAACCAATATTGAGGTTCAATATTATGTTCCATTAAAAAATTTAATTCCTTATATTTTTTAATTTTATTTCTGTGCCATTCACCAATGTAGAATTCGTGAATACGGTTTAATTCATAAAATGCATTGACATAAAAGTTTTTGTAGAGACAGGCGTAAAAATAATTAGACATTAAAAAATCGAATAGGGTAATGAGTAAAATGATTCGGTGATAAAAATTATTTTCGGTAACTCTTTTATTTTCATGTAGAAAGTGTTGTAGTTGAATTAGGTTAAATAAATTTTTAACATTTTTTTCAAAAACTTCAACTGTTATTTTGATTCTATGAGCTGGGAGATATAATAATTCAAATACTTTTTCCTTACGAAATAAATTCTTAATATTTGGATTCAACTCCACAAACTTCCGAAAATTCCTACACTTGAATAACTCCTTCAAATCAGCCTTCTTACAAATATCATTACCATCCTCACAACAACAACCTGGTATCTCTTCCAATATTGGCATTTGATCCTGAATATCACTCTTTTCTATTCCAAATGTAACCAACATCTCACTGCTATCATTTTCATTCTCCGTCAAATATAAATTACATTTCGCAAATCCCAAACAAATTATATTTAACTCCTCTTTCGCTATGAATTTTATCTTATATTCTTCTATTAAATTAAACAATTCTAATAAAAATTCCCTATACGTCGAATTATTCAATGCTTTTTCATTTAACGCAATATAATTGACAATTTGATGCAATCTCTGCATAATCATTTAATGTTAAAGTGATTTACCATTTTAACATTCAATTTTTTACAATTCTTATAAACAATAGCACGGCCACTTGCACAGATAATTGGTGGGAGATTTGTTGAATTATCAATAATTATTGCCGGCAATGAAATTTCATTATTACTTTTTCTACAGGGAAAAATTAATATTGTTAAATATATAAGACAAATTAAGGAAAAGGGAAGAAAAGAATTTATACCAATTGGCGTTATTTTTCCATCAATTATTTTTTCAAAAATTAAACAAAGAAGCCCTAAAAAAATTGCCAAATGTAATATTCTTGATAAATATTTATACGATTTATCTATAAAATAAAAAATAATAAAAAATATCATTATTAATTCAGTTATAGCTAACCCCTGTACATAAGAAGAAGTTTCATAAAGTGATAAACATACAATTTGCGCAATTGTCCATACAAATGAATAATTAACTATAATCAATTTAAAATTTCTTTCTTTAACCGGTTTAATAAACATCTCATAAAACTTTCGCAAAATAAATGAAAAAATTAAATATGATAAAACAATAAGGCTGGCAAGTAAACATAACATTACAACTACTGCTGGAACACTTAATAGTATATTCAATACAATTATATTTGTACTGCATTTACTTATTCTTATACCTTCATTAAATATTACTGAAAAATGAACGCCTGAAAGTGAAATCACTGTAATTATTGACAAAATTACAATAAAAACACACCCGGGATTATTTTTGACAATGGCACAAGGTAAAATAAGTATTGTAAAAATATTGAAAAATAATGTACTAATGCTTAAGTCTGAAAAACTAACAGGATAATAATTTGTCTCGAATTTATCACAATTTCCAGCATCTGCATTCAATACTGTACGCATAATAAATATTGTCAATACATAAAATAAATATATTACAAAAACAGATTTTTCTTTAATTTGATTCATAATTACGATTTATATGCATAAAAATATATTAAATCAATTTTTTATTTAATATAAAAAAAATGTAATATATAATATATGTTAAAAGTGAACACAATTTTACTTTTACTTAGCATTTCATTTATAGCTGCAATTCAAACGGAAGATATAAATGAATTTGCTGAAAATAACAAAAAATTATTACGTCCAGCAATTAATGTTGGAGGTCCAAATAGAAAGATTTTAGCTGTGCATAAACGGAAAATACCAAGAAATAATCATCCAGTTTCTCACTCTAAAAGAAATTACCCCAAACACAATTCAAAGAAAAAGTTTAAAAACAAGAAGGAAAATTTTGTTCCAAAATTGGAAAAATTATCATTAGGGATGCAATCCCAAAAACCAACACAAGTAAAATATTTTTTTGACGATATTTTCCCCAATATAAATTCTCTACAAGATTTCCAAAATATTTTCCCCCCTAACCGATTCTCATTTGCCAGTCAATCCATACCATCCAACACAGTTTTAATCAATATTAGAAATAAACCTGATCCTGCTAGCTCAATGACTCAACAAATACAAGCAGCATTTCAAAATCCAAATATACAATTTGTCGCAATTGATGAAATTGCCCCAGATGTTTTTGCTAAAAAAACAAACAACAAATTTAATCGCCAAGAACTCCAGAAAAAAACACAAGATTTACTTAAAAATTTATTTTCATTAAGTTCAAATGCTCAATACACTGGCAGAATAAATGTTTTTATAACCGATGTATCTATTCGTCTTTTTAATAATTATCCAGAATATAAACATTTTATTGGTGAAATTTTGCGTTTGGCGCATAATAATTATTTGGGATATGTTTTTGTTGAAAATTACCGTGGTCCCCTTTCATCAGAACTTTCTAATGTTTGCCTAAAATCTTCCAACAACCGTCGAGGATGTCTAGATGCAACTGCAGCGCCAATTAACCGAAATCAATGGTCATCTACTGTTGTCTGGACACCAAGTCAAGCTTTGTCTGGTTTTAGATCATTATTAGGATCGTTATGTGGTGAATGTAAAATATCTGAGTTGGTGATGCCAACATTTGGTTTATCGAATACGAATGGAGTTGTATTAAATGGTTGTTTTAAGAAAGTTGGTTGCAGAAATGATCTTGTGAAAATAAGTAATTTAATCAAGAGTTTTGCAAATGATAATACAAAAGTTGCTTTTTACGGTGCACATCATCTTGTGGACACAACTGAATTAGTTATACAAAATGGTAAATATTACACTGTCGAATCTTTAATTTGTGAAATTACTTCAGCAGCAATACCTAATGACACCTCTTGTTATGAGACATCCCAATAAAAAATGAAAAATTTATTTACTAATATTTGGTAAATAAATAAATATGCCAGAAAGGAGGAAAAGAAATATTTGCATTCATCAAAAAAGTAAATATTTATGTGGAGAATGTGGTGGAAATGGAATATGCAAACATAATAAACAAAAGAATCGCTGCAGAGAATGTGGAAAAGAATATTTTTGTATTCATGATATATTGAAGAAAAGATGCCGTGAATGCGATGGAAAATATTTCTGTATTCATGGAAGAGAACGATGCAGATGTAGAATTTGTGGAGGAAGCCAATTCTGCATCCATAATAAAGATAAATCAAAATGCATTGAATGCAAAGGAAGTCAAATATGCAAACATTCCAAAATAAAATATCACTGCAGAATATGCAATCTCTATAAAAATAACATACAAATTCAAAAATGCCAACATAATATGGACCTATTCGACTGCATCATATGTACAAATCCCTTTCCAATAAATTATAAAAAAATGAAAAAATATTAACTTGTTTTAAGTATAATAAAATGCCAATAAAACTTTGTGATCACGGTAAAAGAAAGACAAATTGCGTTGAATGTGGTGGTAGTAAATCAATTTGTCAACATAAAAGAAGAAAATATCGATGCAAAGAATGCGGAGGTAAAGGAATATGTGAGCATAACCGAGAAAAATCCCGCTGTAAAATATGTAAAGGTTCAAGCATATGTGAACATCTGAAAATAAAAGGGAGATGTAAAAATTGTTCTCCCAATGTATTTTGCATCCATAATAGGGAAAGATGCCGATGTCAAATATGCAAACATAACAAAGATAAAGCAAAATGCTACGAATGCGGCGAAAGCCAAATATGCCAACATAAAGTTTCCAAATATCATTGCCGAAAATGTAATCCCGACTTTTGGCAAATTAAATTAAATAAAACCAGCGAATTTAATTGCATTCACAATATAGATGGATTCGAATGTTTTATTTGTCAAAATTTAATTGAAAATTATAAAAAATAATTATTTTTTCTGAACATATTGAAAAAACGTATTGTGCCATATCTTCCAATCAAATTCTATTTCAGTCATAAAATTCACAAATGATTCATCAGCTGTTACCTCTCTAACTGAACAATATGCAGCTGCAGCCAATGCCCTATTCTTCTTCAAATATTTAGCATTCCGCATCAAAAAATCAAATACCGCAGTATTCACAATATCTCTATGTCTGTCCCGAGTCATCGAAAATAATAACTGCAATAAATTATTGTGATTATTTAAGATAACTGCATCAGGAAAACATTTACCGATATTCGGTTGCTTAACAGGTTCAACTTTTTCTGAGTTATATAATCCATTCACAACCGGGTTCATTTTAATAAATCTTTCAAAATTTCTGCATTTTCTTAACTCGAAGAATCCACAACATATTGCATTATTGTTCTTACAATGACACTTGTATTCTTTTCCATCATCATCTGGTATTTCAATAATTCCATTCTGCACATCATCAAAAACTTTTAACCAAATATTGTAGTCAAATTCACTATCTTCTAAGATTTTCTTAAAATATTTATTTTCCAAACTTTCCATAATTCTTTTACGATAAAGTGGAATAATATTTTCCTCTACTTTGATCAATCTTAAATTATGCATCACAAAATCCAATTTAATCACAAATATAAGCATTAATCTTAAACGATTTTCTGGTATATCTGGGTAATCTTCTTCCAAATAACGCTCCAATTTAATTATCTCAATTAATTCATTCGCACACGTCCTTCCCAACTTCGGTTCTCGGAGTAAATCCAATTTTGTTTCCCCTCTCCGATAATTCTGAAATAACTTACTCAATGAACACATATACTCAAAATTCTTAAATCGCGCCCCCACATCAAAATCCTTCTTGTCTGGATTGTTCAATTCATCACTTATTTCTCTTATCTTATTATTCAAAAACACGTAAACTGAATCACTAATCTCATCCTTTATTTCAAATAAGTAATTGAACAAATCGGCGAGCATTCCTTGTTCATAATCAAATGTTTCCTTGTAAATATCCGGATCAAATCCTTCCTTCTTAAAATCACTTGCCTTCTTCGAAAATATAAGAATCTTTTTGTTCAAATTCTTATATTTATCCTCCGATAAAGACAATCGCGCCTCCACCATTACTCCCTGAAATTCCCTATAATATTCCATTTCTGGAATGTGTCCGCTCATCCCCTTAAAAAATCAATTTTTACCTAGATACCTCATACAAAAAACCCTGATTCTTCAATAACTTCCTGTTCACACTTGTACTCTGTATGAATATCCGATATTTTGGTAAATCGCCTGGCTTAATTTTCACCCTCTCATCATTTCGTCCAATCCCAGCAATTCTTCTCGCCACTTCTCCCTCATATAAATCTCCGGTCTCCCTATCCATCAAAACAATCTCCTTCTGTGGCTGGATTATCTCCGGCTTAATAAATTCATAAAATCCTCTTCCCTTCGCAAATCTAATACTCATCGACTCACAAAAATCCTTTATCCCAATATCATCATCCACCACAAATACCTGAAATTTCGTGGGTGGACAAGGGTGTAACTCCGTCTCTCCCTCCAAAGTCGGCACCGCCGCAGCACTACCACCGGATCTTCTCTCACTCCTATGATATCTCTCCCTGAATCTATCCGGATGCATCTCAGCCTCCACCTCATCCCGACTCTTCTTTCCCAAAATTGTATCAAACATTAACCTCAACTGTGAATTCATACCTCCATCCCTTCTCTGAACCTCCGCCTCAAAATTTACCAACTGCTCTTGATCATACTGTTTATAACAAATTGCCTGTATCATATCCTTTATATACGAAAACTGATCCAAAAATAAATGATAACCATTTGTCATTCTCGCAATCGTCGAATAAAACTTAAATTCCTCTCTTCCTCCATTATTCAAACATTGTACAGAAAAAATCTGCACATTTCTATTCGCCAACTTCTCCGCCTCCTCCCTCCAATCTATCTTAAATGGATTCTGATTCTTCTCATGTGGCACCGCATCTCCAATCATCACCAAACTCTTCATCGTCGCATCACTTCTCCATCCCATCTGCAATGCCCTCATCAAAACCAACTCATAACACTCTGGATAATCCCCTCCATATGTATCTGGTGCCTCTCTCACAAACTTCTGGATCACTTCCCTATCATCAGTAAAATCCAAAATCGATATCGTCTTCTCCTCATCACAATAATCTCCATGCGCTATTATGCCCAACCTCAAACCAGGTATCTCCTCAAACATCTTAGCCGTAATCTTCTCAATATTTCTCCTCACATCTCTTATACAACTACTCATCGATCCAGTCGTATCAAACGAAAATACAATATCAGTCTTTGTCTCCCTTGATTCCTCCGTCTTTTCCAATAACTCCACCTCCACCTCAGGCTCCTCATCAAATATAACATCTCCAGCAACCTTCTTCCATCGTGCTCGACATAACGCACAAGTATTATTCTCCGATAACCATAAATTCATACAATCCCTATGAAAGTAATTGTGACAAGTCGTCACACACTCCACCAAATTATCTCCACTCTTCATTTCCTCAAAACAAATTGGACAATCACTCCCAATGGCTTTTATTTCAGTAATCTTCGTCTTTTCTCCTGATATCCTATTTTTCAATCTATTTAACCAAGCTGGCGAACACGCCTCAAACGATGTAGTCTTCCAATTCTTCTTATTATCACTTATCTTTCCAGCCACCTCCATCTGCATCGCTACACGAGCAATTAAAAAAAGCAAATGCTTACAAAAATTATTATTCTTCTGATGATCCGGACAAGAACAAGAAAATTCCTCCGGCTTTAAAACCTGCTCATAAATATTATTGCTCTGACCACGAACCCGAAAATTCCACTCTTCCTCCGAAACCTGCTTTGCCGCCAACAAATAAATCCTCTCCGATAATGACCTCTTCAAACGTAACATTCTTCTTCTTAAAAAAATGAAATATCTTTAAACCATTTCTTTTCAAAAATTGATACTAGAATTTTCATATATTTTCACAAACATACCTGCTCCCAATGTTTTCTATTACAAATTACCAAAATAGTTTTTTCATTTATCAAGACAACACTGTAAGTTTTATGGAATATATTGATTTGAAAAATGAAGAAATAAATGGATTTTTGTTTATAGCGGATAAAGTTGAGATATTTTTTGATGTTCAAGAAGAACATATCATGGACTTCTCACCATACAACAATATCTATCAAATGAATATATTTGTTGCCAATTCAATCCAAAATATAATCTTCCCACAAAAACTTCAAAAACTTTCCATTAAACCCCAAAAATCTTGTGAACTTAACAATTTACCCTTATCATTAACAGATTTATTTGTAAATAGTTTTTATCCAATTAAATTGGAAAATTTACCAAATAGTTTGGAAGTTCTTGATATTTTTGGGATAGTTGATTCCTTAGACTTCTTACCAGTAAATTTGAAAAAATTACATCTTCAATTGACTGGTCCAATTAACTTAGATAATTTACCAAGTGGATTAACTTTTTTGCAAATAACTGTATTTATGGGATGTAATTTGAATAATTTTATTGAGAATTTACCGGATTCTTTGGAGGAGTTGATAATAGGGGGAAGATATAACGGATATAAAATTAAAAAATTTCCTTCTAATTTGAAGTTGTTTATGATAAATAATAGCATAATTGAGGTTAAATAATTTTCGTAAGATTTGATTAATTTTTATAAGTTTATGAGATATGGAAGATGAATTATTAAAAATTGCCGAAGATGAATCCCTAACTAAAGATGAACGTAAATTTAAAATATGGGAAAAAATTTACAACCAAAAAATCATTCTTCAATCAAATCAAAAAATAACAAATATCAATATACCAGACTCAATATTGTTCAACAATGGTTTCGTTGAATTTTTAAATTTTTACGGCATAAAGAATTATCCAAAAGCGACAAAAGGGTTTATTACAAGTGAGAGTACAATTGGAAATTTTAGTATAAATTTCAGCAATGTTAACGTTAGAAATTATATAAATAAATATTCAGTCTCAGTTTGGTGCCAAGATTCACCATATTATCCAAAATCACATATCATCAAATCCAGAAATGAGTATAATATTCTCCAACTTGATGAAAACAAAAAGTATTTTGTAAAACCAATGATTGGTGAAGGATCTAGAAATATAGGGGTTAGTATGGGAAAAAATATGGTATATCGAGGGTATTTGTTGAATGAGTTTCCGTTGGTATTTCAGGAGGGAGTGAAGGATTTGAGGTTAAATGATGGGAGAAAAGAGGATGAAAGAGTTTATGTTCTCTTCATGAAATATAACCAAAAATTTAAAATATTTCTGCATACCAAAACTATGGTCAGAATGTGTAAGCTAAAATATACAGAAGAGTTCAATAAAAATAATCATTTTACAATTAATGTTAAATGGATGGATGGTATCGATAAAAGATGCAAATTTCCGTGTGAATTGGATAAATTAATTCCATTGGTGCAGGATATTTCAAGAAGGATATTGCCTAATATTGAAACGAAAATGTCTAATGGACATTTGGTAGAATTTTGGTTGACAGGGTGGGATGCGTTATTTGATGTTAATAATCATCCTTGGTTACTTGAAATAAACCCAATGCCCAATCAATGCGAAAGTATTAAAGCAAGAATTATGCATTATGCAATTTATCAAGAAATATTTGAATTTATTTTAGCTCTTGATAATGGAAAAAAATATAAAATGAAAAATTTTATTGAAGTAAAAATTTGAAAATTTATTGGATAAGTGGAATTGCTTTATATGTACGATGTTTCCATTGGAAGATATTATTTTTTTTCCTGAATTTTTCCCAAGTTTGTCTTCTTACATTTGTCTTCTGCAATTTACTAATTTCTCTATCCCCCTCGTCAGTCTTAGGATTCACACAAGATATCCTATCCACCACCGCAAATTTATCCGTCAATCTAAAATTTAAATGCCACAAAAATAAATAATCTATTCCCCATCCCACCAATATCGGATCATAAACCTCCATACATCTTTTCATAGCATAATTTGAAAACATCATAGCAGTAACTTCAATAAAATTGACATATCTTAGAAGAAATTTTGGATTTTTTCTTGTTATTTTATGAGATAGTTTACTTCTTGGATGAAAAGATGGTTGCAACACCCATAAATTATATTTATTAAGTATGCCAAATAATCTATTAATGCCAATTGTTTTAATAATAATATCATCATCAATAATGAAGAAATTTTTGAAATTTCTTATTTCTGGTTTGGTATTCCATAGATGGTAAAAATTTTGAAATTTACTTCCTTTTCTTTCGAACGCGTAATCAACGTAAGATTTATATGGATTTTCTGGTTTATCTCCATAATAACATAAAATAATTTTATAATTTCTTTCTTTATCTATCCAGTATTTAAAAAATTCAGTTTTATCTCCAGCGGAAACAAATAGTAAATTTTCGGTCATATATTAAATCAACAAATTTTTTTTACTTTTTTTATTTACTTTATCAGTTATAAAAAATATTTAGTTTGTATTATTAGATAAATCTTTCCAACATTCTGGTAATTGTAAAGTTTTTAATTTTGGAAATTGTTTTTTATTATACACAATTTCCTCATCTGATGAAAATATTATTATACTCTCCAAACTATCCGGGAAATTATCTATTTCAGAATAATACATACCTAATTTAATCTCTTTCAAATTCCTCGGTAAATTCACCAAAGGTTCATTTACATAACTAATATATAAACTCTCCAATCCCTCCGGAAAAATAATACCCTCTTCTCCAATATACATTATCGCCAATTTTTTTAATGAACTCGGTAAATTATGCATTGGTAATTCATAATCATTCACATAAAATTCTAATTCCTCCAAATTTTCAGGCAAAAAATCCAAATTCTGTGAAAAAGTCTTCAATCCAAGTGGTTCTTCTTCACCAATAATACTCAATTTCTTTAAAGATACCGGTAAATTTTCGAAAGTCTGATTGTAATATCCACTTAACCCTAATTCTTCCAAGCCCATTGGTAAATTATCAAGAGGTTGATTAAAATTATTTCCAAAATATAAATGAGTTAAACTCTTTGGATATTTCTCGATTGGCTGATTAAATTGATCACCCAACTTCAACACTTTTATACTATCCACCAAACCATCTAATGACCGATTAAAAACGGAATACTCGCAAATATCACAAAAAGTATCAATTTCTCCATTATCAAAAATTAACATTTTAACAGTATTTGGCAAATTATCCAAATTTCTATCAAAACTATAATTAAAAATAATTGCTTCCGTTTGATCATTTAAAATTTCAATTGGAAAATCTTGATTAGTATATTCAATTGTGTAGATTGGTGCTTCAAAAATAAATTCTGATTTGTATAATACGGTTAATTTATTATCTTTTTTAATTTTTTTAACATATTTTTCCTCAAAATTAAAATGTTTGTATAGGTTGCATAGATAGAATGTATTATCGTAAAAAAACAAACGATTATTGTTAAAAAAATAATAAGCTCTTTTTGATTCCATTTGTATCTCTTAACTATCTTGAAACAATTAATTCAATTTTTTATTAAATATACTTACGATAATGTGCCCAGAATATAATAAACATTTCGTCGTCTAGGCAAACAAATTGTTCAGTATTATCCATATTTATAACGATAAAATAGTGTAATTTATTTTTGTAACAATAATCTTCTATTTTTTTTATATTATAAAAATTTAATCGGGATAAAGACATTTTTTCTGTTAAAAGAAAAAATTTTTTTAAACCTTTTAACATTTAAAAGGTGTAAACCATATTATTTCCAAAAATCAAACATCCATAGATTTTCGTTTTGAGGATGGGTATTTTCCACAAATATTTGTGATACTTTTTCAATCGGATAGCAATAAATTTGAGGACATATTTTTGAAATATTCCATTCGTTTTTTCTTCTGAGGTATTCAGGAGATCCGATTTCGCAGAAGGTGTTGTTGGGGTTAGTTGGAAACAGAGGAAGGAGAATTGGTTGTGGTTTAATTGATTTTTTTTGTTCAAGAAAAATCTTTGCTTCAATCGCGATTATTTTGGCGATTTCTTTCATTTTATTATTATGTTTTGTTTCTTCGCGTTTTCTTTGAACATCTCTTTTAACAACAAATTCCCTTGCTTCCAAAGCAATTTTTTTAGCAAATTCTTTAATTTCCTTCAAATGCTTTTTTTCAATTTCTTTCCTCTCCTTTTCATCCTTTTTCTGTTTATCCAACATTTTTTTCTTCTCCAATTTCTCTTTTTCCATCTCCTCCTCCATCAATAGTTGACTAATATTTTCATCAATCTCTTCTTGTGATAAAACTATTTTTTGCGGTATATTTTTATTTTTCTTTTTTCTATTAAAATTAATTATCTTAGTTGCTAATTCATATGATGTTATATTATCCAAATCTGGCTTCCAAATACCACTCATATGAGGATAAACCTCACAAATAATTTTATTAAATAATGGTGATTCAGGATGAATATTTTTAAGAAAACATTTGGTTACTGGGGTTTTACCCATAATAATGTCTCTTGTAATTAATTCATATTCCGGATCCCCCCTCCCAATTATTTCTTCTCCAAATTTAAAATAATGTACTTTATTTATTTGATGTTCTCTGAAATATTTAAATTCAAAATTAAGAAAATCAACAATAAAAGCTTGATAAACAGTTTTAATTTTTAGAAACAAATTGAATTGTGGTTTTCCGGGATTTAAGAAATCATTTGGTAATTGTAGGTCATCGAGATCGAAGAAGTAAAGATAAATCACATCGTTAAATAATGGGTGTTTAAGTATTCTTCCGTTACTGATAAGTAGTGAGAAGAGTGAATAAGAAAATTCGATATCTTTGTATAAATCAATGCGGAATGATCCATTAAGAAATTTTGCCATAACATTCATAAAATCCCAGGTTTTTGGGAAAATAAATTGACCAATTTTTCTCTGAAATTGTCTGTAATTTATTACAGGTAAATTTAAAAATCGTTTCATGTAGCTTATGTTTACTATTAATCTTCGATCGACTTGATCGCTCTGGTCTACATCAGGATTCAATAAATAGTACTTTCCATTTTCAGTTCCTAACCTTAATGTGGCAATTGTTTTTTCTTCTTCCTCCAGTAACATATTTATTACCTCAATGTTGTCATTGCAATTTGTGATATTCTTGATTCTCTTTTTCAATATTTCTTCATAATATTTGTCATCGAATTCAACAATTATTTCAGTGGTCTCAGTTATTCTATCAAAACAAAAAGGATTAAATCCAGGATTAATCAATATAAAATCATAATCAATTATTTTTAAAATGATATAAACTGAGTTTTCCGTATCCTTGAATAGAAACGGAAAAGATTTATTGTTATTATACATTACGTTAAATGTATGATAGTCACATAAGACATTGCTTGACTGAACAATCTTACTATTCATTCTGTTTTAGTTTTTGTAACAATATTATTTAAATTAATCAATTTTTTTGATAGTTTTGTTTGTAGAAAATGGTAAAATTATTTTTTGACACAATCTGGCAAAATATTCATCATTTAAGCCTGCTGAATTTTAGTAAGGGGACATCCGTCAAAAATGATCCATATGGTTGCGAGTAAAATTGTTTCATATACTCCATATTTGAGATAAGTTAAAGGCCAAAATGGGATGGTTATAAAAAAGATTAGAAAATAAATAAAGAATCAATCATACTTTATTATGAGAAAATATTAAGTTTAATGAAAAAATTTATTTTATAAATTGAAGTAAATGGAATATTTTTTTAAGGAGTATATACAGAAGGAGAATCCAAATGATGGAAGTATTTTCTGGCTGCAAAACTTTTTTTCATTCGGAGATCAAAAAAGAATAGCAACTGTTACTGATGTAAAAGTTTTCCAAAATATGCTCATCGTAGCTCATCGTGCAGCTGCCAAATTATATTTGATGGAAAAAAATAATAAAAAATACAATATTATTGACACATTAGTTCTTAAAATTGAAGATAAATTTTTTCATCCAGATCTTATTGATGTTCACAATAATTATGTTTATATGACTGCATATACTGAAAAATGTTGTGTTGTTAAAATACAGGATAAAAAATTTATTTTTGACAGAATATTTGTTATTCATCCAAAAAATGGGTTTCACGGAATACATATAAGTAAAGATAAAATTTATTTTGGGGCACAAAAAGCAGTTGGTAATAGTACTTTTTTAAAAATTTTTAAATTCAATAAAAAAAATTTTCAGAAAAATATTACAATTAATTTTGAAAATAGAATTAAAGCCATTGCTACTTATAAAGATGATAAAATACTTTTAGGATGTGACAATGGTCGTATTATGCAAAATACTTTCGATTCTTGGATTATGTTTTATAAATTTAAAAAAGATAAACTCCATTTGCTTGAATCTTTAAAAATTAAAACTGCACAACTAGACGGCATAATCATTTGGAAAGATTATTTTTTTGTAACAATTCACAGTGGAATTACAAAAACTGGAATAATTGTTGTTGGAATGATTAATAATAATAAAATGGAAATTTTAAAAAATGTTATATGCAATGACTTTCCACATGGTTTAACAATTCATAATGACGAATTCATTTATTCTTCCTATGATCGAAGTTCCATTGTTATTCATCCATTAAATGATATATTTTTAAAAAATGATATTAAAACTAATTCAATTTTGGACCCTTTGTATAATCTTTTGTAAAAATTGATATAAAATTTTATTATATGTTATAATATTATTATTATGTCTCAATATAGCGCCAAAACACTTTACTTTTCTTATTCAGTAGAAGGTCATCTTGAAAAATCATGGATTTCTAACGTAACATGGAATGGAAATAATTTTACTGGATACGAACATTATGACCCTACACATCCATCATTTGATTACTACACCATAGGAACTGATATAAATTCTCATATTGATGCAGACATTATTGGACCGGGTGGAAATAAGGGCCATTATACTGGAACTGTTTATGCTTGGGATAATTGAATTTATCAATTTTTTATTCCTAATTTATCATAAAAATCTTTTGAAAATTTATATCTTCTTGTTCCGGTTACTTTTTGTAATTGTGATATTCCTTCTTTTGTTTTAGCAATATCCCATATTATTTCCATCTCACAGTTTGGAGATAAAACTTCCATCAACAAATCATAATGTATTCCTCGAACTCTTACCAATCCACAATGACCCGCTATATAGTTACTTTTTAAAATAATTTCGGATGCATTATATTGAGATTTGAATTGTAAATCAGTTTCAATATAATCTGGGATATTTTCATAAATTCCATCTAAAAAATATACGAAATTATCACTCAACTTAAAATTACCATATCGAGCCAAAATACTCTTTATTTTCCTCTTATTTTGATCAAAATTTGCCGGTGGAAGTGGTTTCGATAAAATATCATTGTAATTTCCAAACATCAAATTATGCGCCGTTCTAAATTTTTCTCCTGAAAAAAGAATTTTAACTGCAGAATATACATCTGAACGATCCATTAATGTTTTATTAAATTTTCTAAAAAAAAGAGAGCAATATCGCAATACTTCTTCAATAGATGCGCAATCCCCAGATTGTTCCAAAATACTTGAATGTAAAGACATTTTAATTGATTATTAAAACATATTTTTTTTAATTCATTTTTTTAATTTTTGTTTAATTTTTCCATATATACCAAATGCCTTTTTCGCATCTACCATATGGACAAATTCTTTCCATTTTTCTTTCAAACCATTCCTCTATCGCACTTCGCTTAAAACTTGCAAAACAATTTCCACAAATTATTCTCTCTTCCCCTTCCTCAAATTCCTCCTGCAATATTGCACATTCCTTATCTCCTCTCGGCTTCACTTTCTCAGTATATATCTCTTCTCCCATCTTCTCATAAACATTAAAACTAATATTACATCCAATATCCCTCCTCAAACCCCTAAATTTTACCCCTCCAATACCTGATTTTATAATTAACATATTATAATTAATTGTAGTTAATGTTAATAAGTTGTTCTGGATATTTTTGTCAAATTCTATCACAATTTTATTATATAAAAAAATATTATAATTGAATTTCTGCAAAATAAATTCTCGATTACTTATAAATTCAATATCAGATCGTGTAATTGTTGTTAAAGGTTTATCATTACCATATATTGTAATATCATTAAAATCAATCGCATCCAAAAACTTAAATCTTAATGATTTTATAAAATTACTTGCACTCAATATACTATACCCAAAATTAATAAAAATTTTATTCCCGTTCATCTCAAATTGATATTTCTCATAATGATTCATTAAAATATCATGATGTCTATCAACACAATTTTTTCTCAAATCATTCTCCAATAACCCTTCTACCAAATAACAACGAAAATCAATTGATTGCATCGCTTCAGGATTTGTTGATAGATTTATTTTCAATTTAACCTCTTGATAAACTAATCCAATAATCGGTAAAAAACAATAATTCAAAAATATCCTATCAAAATTAATTTTTATCGAAAACTTACCATCATTTTCCATAACATAACATTCCTCCAAAAATATTTTACAAATTAAATTCCCCCCTATTATAAAATCAAAATTACTAATATGTTCATCAATATCCTCACCGTCCCCAGTTAATTCAATTCCATATATTATATCGCAATTTCTTTCTAATTTTATTTCAAGCTCTTGAGAAATAAGAATCCTCCTCTTATAAACTACTTGATCTGATGGTAAAATTTTTGTGTAGGGTATTTTTCCATCAACAAATTTTTGAACTTCCGGAAAAAATGTATCTGCACTATTGGTAAATAAAATCAAATTTGCCTGGGATATGTCCATTCATTCTCATTTTTTATAAAAAATTTTTTAAACTGCTTTTTTTTTAGAAAAATTGAATAAATATATATCACTTGCTAGAAAATAACATAAGATGGAAGTACCAAATATTTTTTTATCACTTTAGGCATATCAATTGTGATTTTCCCGCTTTTTTTTTTATTTTTTCATTTAACAGGTGATAAATATTTGATGAAAGATTTTACGTATAATGAGGATATTTGTTTTCCCAGTAAAAATGCTTGGATTGTTCAAAATTGCATTTTAACTGATCCAAAAATAAAGGATGATACTGAACCTCGCAAATGTTTCTACAACCGTGATTGCCATATTTCATTTTATGAGCCTAAAACAGCTCCAATTTGGTTTTGGTTTTTGACAATAATTGCGGTATTTACTTTGATATGGACTGGTCCAACTCCTTCCGATCCACATTGGAAAAAGAAGTCAGATTAAAAATTGATTTTTTTATAATTAAATTACCAACATATCAAAATGATTATTTACAAGGATTTTATCCATAAAACAGAACACAAAATTTTCATTGATAATAATTTCAATGAGCCTTTAACTGATGCGGATATTGAAATTTTATCACGATATACACATGTGCAATTTGGAAAGAAATTTAATCAAAGAGTGGATAATTTGCCGAGTTCAATTAAGGAATTATTTTTTGGAGAAGATTTTGACCAACCATTAGAGAATTTACCGACAAGTTTGGTAAGATTGGAATTTCGAGGAAAATT
>Ga0172362_10001488_pt1 | contig 19999 bp, 19 predicted proteins | sample LakKivs1_kivu2a2_FD_114534 | JGI IMG/M metagenome (GOLD analysis project Ga0172362, IMG submission 114534) | Sediment microbial communities from Lake Kivu, Rwanda - Sediment s1_kivu2a2 | ecosystem: Environmental > Aquatic > Freshwater > Lake > Sediment | place: Rwanda: Western Province, Lake... | reverse complement strand
GCATACACCGCTTTTTTTTAAACAGGGGATGACGAGGGAGGATATCTCATTCCATCCGAACCACTGGACCATGTACCCGCGCTCCAGAAAATTTACCGATGGATTTCTAAAAAAAAACGGTTATAAGCAAGGCCGATCATTTCGTGTGCTACAATGGGACAAGCCCAGTTCGACGGTTGCCTACGGAAACCGAGAAATTCACGTACACCCGAACGCAGATAGACGATTGAGTGTATATGAAGCGATGTTACTTCAAGGCTTTCCTGAGGATTATGAGTTGCTGGGTACGCTCAGCGATCAAATCCGTCAGGTCTCGGACGCGATTCCGCCTCAACTCGGTGCTGCCTTGGGTAAAGCTATTCGTGAGGCATTATGTGATAATATTTAGAAGAAATAATCTACTTCTTGCGGCAGTTCTCATGAGATTTAGCTGTTTTGAGAAGCTGTTCCCGCGATGGGAACGAGTAGGTTCTTATTCCTTATTCTGGAGTTTGAAGGGCGTTTCCCTATTTAACAGACCACTTTTTTTGGGAAGGTGTCATAACTCGATTCTATTGTTGTTTTTTTTCGTCTGGTAGGTGCGTTCTGAAGTCGTTTGTTTCAATTCTTGAACCTCTCCTGATTGTGATATCGCAAGAATTCAGTATCGGGTAAAAATCGAGAGGGTAAGAGGATTTTCTTGCCGTCGTGCAGCAGGAAGTAATCGTGAACTGCAGGATTTTTCTTCTGTTGCTTGAGCAGGGAGGAAATCTTCACTCTGTACTCGGGAGTGATGGTCAATAGGCCGGATTCGAAGGCTTTGTCGTGAAGGGCGTTCATGGCCAAGCCGTTTCTCGGGTTGAGCCTATTTTTCTCGTCTATGCTCCATGGTTTGATGTGTCCTGCCACAAGCAGTTCGCTGTTCTGGAGCCCGGTAATGCAGCAGGTATTGTTGTGGGAAGCAAGAATCATAGTTCTGAAGAACGCTTGATTCACCCGTGTTTTCACCATCCTCTCCCTCGTTCGCCCTTCCTTGGGAAGTTCATCTTCATCGATCTGGTTGAGTTTCTCGATGCTCGAGTGTTCAATCGACGCCCTAAGTTTTTCGCTCTCGAATGAAAGCTGCTCCCAATCCTGATAAAATTCGTTCCAGATCTCCCTGTCGAGCTTGCTGGCGTTTGAGGCTCCCTTGATGCCGCGAGCATGAAGGCTCGGGTCGAGGCTTGCGAAGTTGACGAGCTTGTAGGCAATCGAACCGGGAGTCCGTCCGATCAGTGACGCAAGCATGACTACCTCGGGATTTTTCGCATGCAGGCGGCCGAACGGCAACTTGCAATAAAGATTGATCGCAAGGATCAATTCGTCGCGCGTCCACAGTTTCTGGCCTGCTTTCATTGCCGGGTGTTTCTCGTTCGTTTCATGTCGGAGATAATATCAATATCGAAATGCTGATGTGCTGGCCTGTATTATGATCACTTAATAATTTACGGGCTTAAATTTCTGAAAGAGAATCCAGCGGGTCAAATGTCTTCCAGCCATCTTGACTACACTTTTCGATATCCTCCACGAATGCTCCGATCGTTCGTGACTGCAGCTCAATGTCCACACGGGAAGCATCGAGGACTTCGACTAAGCGATACTCATGAAAGCAGTGATCATCGGTGTTGACCGAATCCTCATCTTCGAAAAGAAAGATTTCAGGGATCCCTGCTTGTTTGGCGTTGAACAGGCTCCCCATGTCAAAACACTTTTCCAGTCTCTTTTGTATTTCGTCGAGTTTCAACCCATCCGGGTTTTCAAAATCTACTGAGCCCCAGCGTTTGTAATTTCCGCCGTCACGGTAGAGGTAGTTGAATCTTACGAGTTTTTGCATAATTGTCAGCGGCCGTAGGATTGCATGCTGGAGGTTTTGTTCAACGGATGATCGTAATGTTGAAGTATAGAGATAAGTTGCGTAATTGACAAGGGCGCTGGGACAGGATGGGGTTAGAGGGCAGTTTTCTAACTTCCAACGCCGATGTGGTTTCCGATTCTCCAAGCCAGTAGCATGCCAGCGGGGCGGGGATTTTGAGCGCCTGAATGCTGTTATCGCCGGTGAGCGGGATGACGCCGAAATCCTCCATGTTTCTGGTGATGACGAAGGATTTGCCTGTCGAAGCAGGCGCGATGCGGCATTTCAAACAGCACAGGGAAGTAGAGATGCGGGTTTGCTGATCTCCGGGGCCGGACGATTGAGGATGTTCGGTTCAGAGCTCGATGTACTCTCCGCCCTGCAGCGAGAAGCGTCTGAGGTTCAGGGGTTCGTTCCGGTCGAGGCGGATGGCGAGGGCGGTTGCATAGCCGCAGATGTAGTCGAATACCGGGGTGATGCAGGTGAAGGTATAGTTATCGCCGAATGGCATCCGGAAACGGTTCATCCGGTAGTATGTCGCCACATCGAAAGCGACGAGTCCCTGTTCGCAAGGCCAGCCGCTGGCTTTGATCAGCGCTTCCTTGAGATTCCATATCCGAATGAATGCGCCGTGTTTTTCCCAGCTGGGCAGGTTCATGATGACGGCGTATTCCTCGGCGCAGAAGTGGTTCCGGGCAAGTTCTTCGATACCTTCTACCGTGCGTATCTTTTCGATGGCGATCCCTGTTTCGGGATGCCCGGAGAAAGCAAAGACGATCTGATTGCCGCTGTAGGAGAGATTGAACCAGATCCCGGAGTTTTCGGGGGATGCGATGAACGGTTTTCCGACAGGGGTGCTTGAGAAGTGCAACTCCGAAGGTTCAATGCCGAGGCTTGCCCCCAGAAGGTTTCTGAGAATTCCCCGTCGCGCAATGAAATGTTCCCGATCGCCGGTCACGCGGTACCCATCCGCTCTTGTTTTTTCGTCGTCCGACAGGGTTTTGTAGAGTTCCGTTTCGGGCAGTCCATGGATGTTTGTGTCGGTATGGATGAGGGTGACGGCCTCTTTTGCAATGATCATCGGTTGACGACTCCTGTTATCGGGTATGGTGATTTATTTCAATAAGGTATCGTTCTCTTCCGTTGTCTGCAAATAAAGGCGAATAACGGGAACGCCCCGGTTTGATGGCCGGGGCGTTCCTGCTGTATTGCTTTTTCTGATTACTTCCTCAGGTACTGGAAGCTCGGGTCGGGGCGTCCGACGAAGCATGATCGGGTGAAGCCGTACTTTTTGATGATGGCGAAGGCTTGTCTGGCTTCGTCTTCCTTGCCTTCGAAATCGAAGACCCAGTGGCTTCCGTCGACGATCTTCCAGCGTCCGCCGATGTTTTTGACTTCGATTGTATTCGGGTTGAATGCTACGCAGTCCTCTCCGGGCATCGCACCCTGCGGCGCCCTGCCGTTAACCAGCAGGTACTGGAAGCTCGCATCGGGGCGTCCGACGAAGCACGAACTGTTCATCCGGTAGTATTTGATGATGCCCAGTGCTTTAATGGCTTCCATTCGTTTATCGCCGAAATTGAACATCAGGTGATCGCCGTCTACTATCGTCCAGCGTCCGTCGATGTTTTTCACGGTGGCGGTTGCCGGGTTGAACGGAATGCAGTCCTCCTGGATCGCTGGCAGCGTACCTATTGGCCCTATCGGGCCGATTGGGGCTATTGGGCCGACGATCAGCTGCTTGTTGAAGGTGTATGATGCGCTGTAGTTCGAGCGCCCGCTGCCGTCGGTGAATCGGGTATAGACGTCGGCGCGGAGGCGGTTACTGCCGAGAGGCTTGACGATGACCTGCGTCTGGCTGAATCCGGTCGTAAAGATCGCCGAAACGGTATTGGCGTTCTGTTCGAGATTGGAGGATACGCCGGAGGCGTAAGCATAGGCACTCACTTCGCCCCAGTCGCAGTCCTGCGGGTGGCATTTGCCCCAGGCGCGCATTTTGAGCGAGTTCGCGTTTCCGGAGATGGTCAGTTTCGTGACGCCTCCGGTGTTGGGATCGCTGTTTTTCCAGGTGCCGGTAAACTGGCTGACGGCCGCGTAGCTCAGCGATTGACAAAGGAAAAGCACGATCGCAAGCAGTGTCGGGATGGTGATTCTTTTCATGTCGCTTCCTGTTAAAAAGTTGCGGGGATGTTGAATAATATTAACTGCATGGAAAAGATAGAAGTTCATATGCTGAAAAACAAAGTTGAGAGGAGGACTGCTTCATGGGCTTATATCTTCTTCGTTCAATACCATTTCTTTTCCTACTTTTCCGACGGTAAGCAGTATGATCCGAAAGATGGAAATGACAAGGACAATCAATGAACGAGCAAGCTGACGAATTGATAAACGGTAAAGGCAATTCCGCTGCGGAGCAGAACCCGACTACCATGAAAGAGAGGGCGCTTTCGGCATTTCCTGCTTTCAGGAGCCGGAATTTCCGCAGGTATTTCATCGGGCAGATTGTTTCCATGATCGGCACCTGGTTGCAGATGGTGGCCCAGGGGTGGCTGGTTCTGGAGATGACCGGCTCGGCGTTTCAGGTCGGGGTTACGGCTGCGGCCTCATCGCTGCCGACCCTTTTCCTTTCTCTTATCGGCGGCGTGATCGTCGATCGGTATAATCGCAAGACCATACTGCTCTGGACGCAGGGAGCTTCGATGCTGCTTGCGTTCGTTCTGGGTATTTTCACGCTGACCGGTGCCGTGACTGTGCCGATCATCATTGCTCTGGCTTTCCTGCTCGGCTGTGTCGCCGCAGTGGCTACCCCGGCGATCCAGGCGTTTCTCAGTGAAATGGTGGAGCGGGATCAGCTTCACTCGGCTGTTGCGTTGAATGCTGCCATTTTCAATGCGTCGAGGGTGATCGGTCCGGCGATTGCCGGCCTCATGATCGCCTGGATCGGCACCGGGGGGGCCTTCATGGCTAACGGCCTGAGCTATGTGGCGGTAATCGTCGCCTTGCTCGGGATTCATACCGTAGCGCCCCGCAAGAACGCCGATGCGCATCAGCCGCCGCTTCGGTCGATCCGCGACGGCATCATCTACACGTGGGAGCATCCGCTGATCCGCACAATCGTGCTTTTCGTGTCGGTTGTGTCGATATTCGGCTGGTCGTTCATGTCGATGCTGCCGGTTGTGGCCAAGCAGACTTTCGGGATGAGTTCCGACGGCATGGGGTACCTCTTTTCGGCTTTCGGGCTCGGCTCGCTTTCGGGTACGTTTCTGGTTTCGATGTCCTCCGGCAAAATACGAAGCAGCGCCATGGTTATCGGCGGCATTCTCACCTTTTCGCTTGCGCTTACGGCATTCACCTTTGCTTCGGATGCGCATCTTGCGCTCGGCTTTCTTTTCATCGCCGGCATCGGCATGCTTTCGGCCTTTGCAACCATGACGGCAACGGTGCAGCGCCTCGTGGAGGACCGGTATCGCGGCCGGGTGATGAGCATTTACCTTATGGTGCTGATGGGGTTCATGCCGCTGGGCAACCTGCAGGTAGGTTTTCTTTCCGAGCAGTTCGGTACGGCGATAGCCATTCGCATCGGCAGCATCGTCGTGCTGCTGGCAACAGCCCTTCTTTTCAGCTATCGTAAGGAGATTCAGTCGGCGTGGCATGAGTACCGCGAAGATAGAGGCGAGTAGCGGCAATGCACTTGCAGGCACGAACGAAGCGGCGCCGGAAAGCCTTTGTTGCGCTGATCGGCAGCCGCTTCGGCTTGTTTGCCGGAGTCAGTCCGTTTTGTCGCTGAACCGGATAACCCTTCCGTATCTGTCGAAGACGCACGTGCCCCTGAGGTAGCCTGCCGCGACGAGAACCCTGTAGTTTCCGTTTTCTTCGTTATAGCTCGAACGGACAGGAGTTGCGCTGCCGCGGGGGAGGTTCCAGTATCGCTCGGCTTCTTCGGTGGCTCTGTACATCATATTCGAATCGGCAACATGTCGCCCCGGCTCCCAGCGGTTGCTCTGATTGTGGCTGATTCGCAACTCGCGTTCGTCCTTGCCTGCTCTGTATCCGTCACGATAAGCCTCTGTGCGGTTGTAATTGTTACGACGGGCATCGTGCAGGCCGTCGCGGTAACCGCGATCGAATTCGGCACTGTCCCGAGGATCGTCGTATTCGCTGCCGTTTTCATAGTGGCCGTGATGGTGCGCCGCGCTTACAGCCAGACCGATAATTGCGGCTGCAGCCACCGCTGCGGCGACCGCCCTGGTGTTTTTGCCGTCCGCTGCCTTTGCCGGGGCAGGTATGACCAATGCGCAGGACAAGGCAATGACGGCCGGTATCTGAAAGGTTTTTTCGAATCGCATAGATCCTCCTGTAATGGAAATTGAAAAATTTTGCATGCGTAATGACGGAACATCGAGAGCGTCTGGAGCGTTCACGGTTGAAAATATCATTGACTCTAATGCATCGAACGACGATTCTCCTGTTTATAACGACCGTGGTGCTATTTGCCTGCAGCGCCGGGCAGCCGCCGTCGAAATTCTCATCATCTGAAGCCATGAACGAGCATAGCGTCTCGAATCCCTACTGCTCCCGGACCGATACCACGAAGCTCGATCTGCCCGATTCCGTCTGGAAAAAGGTACTCTCTCCGGAGGTATACGAGGTGGCGCGCAAGGCAGGTACCGAGCGGGCATTCACCGGGAAACTATGGGATTTCGAGGGTATCGGCACTTATTACTGCGCAGCATGCGGCAATGCACTGTTCCGTTCGGATGCGAAGTTCGCCAGTACCTGCGGCTGGCCGAGCTTTTTCGAGACCGTGCGTCCGGCCAGCGTTGAGTACCGTGCCGATATGGCGTTTGGTATGTCGCGTACCGAAGTGCTCTGCGGACGATGCGGCGCGCATCTCGGACACGTGTTCGACGACGGATCGCCCCCGACCGGCAAGCGGTTCTGCATGAATTCGATAGTGCTCGATTTCGAGCCGGATACGGCAGCGGGTCAGTGAGCCGACGAGAGGTCGGCCTTCTCTCCTTTTTTCAGCTTGATGAAGAACAGCAGCGGCATCGAGAGGGCGAAGAGCGCGGCTATCAGCATGAAAGCGTCCATATAGGCGAGATGGTAGCTCTGTGCCGTAACGGTGCCTTCCAGAGCTCTCAAAGAGGCTTGTTCTGCTTCGACCGGCGAGAGCATTCGCGTTCCGGCAGCCTGACGGATGCCTTCAAGGCGTTCCACGGCAGCAGGGTCGTAAGGCGACAGGTGGCCAAGCAGTTCCGTGCGGTGTGCGGCCACGCGTTTGGCTATATAGGTGTTGGTGAGCGCGATGCCGAAGGAGCCGCCGAGCTGACGCACCATGTTATTGAGACCTGTTGCCTGGCCGATATCTTTTCCGTGAAGGCCCGAGACAGCAAGCAGGGTGACCGGAATGAAGATGAAGCCGAGCGCAAGGCCTCGCAGCAGCAGCACCCAGAAGAAGTTGGAAGCCCCCGACTGCATGGTCTGCTGGCCAAGTTCCCAGCAGAAGAGCGCGAATGCGCCCATACCGATGCCCATGAGTATTTTCGGCGAGGCGCCCCGCTGCATCGCTATGCCGAGCGGCATGGAGATGACCCCGGTAAGCATGGCACTGGGAAAGAGTACGAGTCCTGTCAGGACGGCCGTAAAGCCGAGCAGGTGCTGCACGAAGACCGGAAAGACAAAGAGCGATCCGTAGAGGCCGTAGCCGACGATGAACGTGAGTACGGCTGCGATGGCGAGGTTGTGGCTCCGGGCCAGCACCCTGAGATCGACTGCGGGCTCTTCTGTCCGCAGTTCCCACCAGACGAAGAGCAGCAGCGAGACGACGGCGATGAGGGTGAACCAGGTGATGTAGGAGGTTTCGAACCAGTCCCTGGATTCGCCTCGTTCGAGGATGAACTGCAGCGATCCGATACCGACGGCAAGAAGGCCGATGCCGGTCCAGTCGATTCTGGTGACCTTGTGCACGGTTTTGGGTTCGCGGATGAAGGCGAATGAAGACCATGCGGCAAGCAGACCGATGGGGATGTTCACGAAGAAGCACCATTCCCAGCTTAAATAGTCAACAAGATAGCCTCCGAGCAGCGGGCCGATGGTCGGTCCGAGCACGAGGCCCATGGAGAAGATGCCGGTGGCTTTGCCCCGGTCTTCGGGGGGATAGGTTTCGTAGAGAATCGCCTGCGAGGTCGGCAGGAGCGCGCCGCCGCCGATGCCCTGCAGAAAGCGGAAGAAGACCAGCGCCCAGATGTCGGTGGCAAGGCCGCATAGGAGGGACGCCACGGTGAAGAGCAGGATGGAGCCGATGTAGTAGGTGCGTCGTCCAAGCAGGTTGCCGAGGAATCCGGAGAGCGGAATGACGATGACGTTGGCGATGGCGTAGCTGGTGACCACCCAGGCGACGTCTTCGATGCTTGCGCCGAGGTTGCCGCTGATCTGGGTGATGGCCACGTTGACGATGGTGGTGTCGATCAGCTCGAGCATTGCCGAAACGATAACCGTGAGGGTGATGATAACCCTCCTTGCTCCGGTTTCGTAGATGTGTCCGCCTGCCTGCAGCGAGGCCGCCGTTGCCGTTCCGCTCATTTTACCCTGACTTCGACGATAACGTTCATCCCTGCTGCGAGTTTGTATTCTCTGCCGGGTTTTTCGCTGAAGACGATTTTGACCGGTACGCGCTGCGCTACCTTGACGAAGTTGCCGCTGGCATTATCGGGAGGCAGCAGCGAGAATCTGGCTCCGGTTCCCGCAGAAATGGATTCGATTCTGCCCTCGAACTCCTTGCCGGGGTATGCGTCAACCCTGATGGTGACCGGCTGGCCGGGCCGGATGTTTTCGAGCTGCGTCTCCTTGAAATTCGCCACCACCCAGAGGTCGCTGCTGCCGACGAGCGCGATGAGCTGCTGGCCGGGGGCGACGTACTGGCCGGGCTGTACGTTCTTTTTCGATACATGGCCGGCCGCCGGGGCTGTTATTGCGGTATAGGAGAGCTGCAACTCTGCGTTTTCAAGTTCCGCCTGCCGGATACCGACCTGCGCTTCGGCCGCTTTCCGCTGACTTTCGGCGGCGGCGTACTGAGCCGAGGCCGATGTTGCCGCTGCCCGTATCGCATCGAATTCGGATGGCGATATGACATCCTGGCGCCGGAGGTTTTCGCTCCGCCGGAGGTCGGCATTGAGCCGGTTTCCGCTTGCTGCGGCCGCAAGAGCGGCTTCCCTTGCGGCTGCAACCGAAGCTTTCGCGTTTTCAAGCGCCGCTGCGGCAATGGCTTTTTTTACTTCGTAATCTGCAGGATCCAGAAGAACAAGGGTGTCCCCTTTTGCCGCCTGCTGGTTATCGGTAACAAGTACCTGTTGTACCCGACCAGGCACCCGGGAGATCACCGGATAGATATCGCCTTCGATCTGGGCGTTGTCGGTCTCTTCGTACAGGAATGAGTGGTAAAGCGTCCTGCCGCCCCAGAACAGCGCGCCGAGGACGACGACCGCAGCTATGACGAGCCGCAGCGGATTCGATGCTTTCGGAGATTCTTTTGCTGTCGCAGTTGCGCTGTTACCGATTTCTTGTTCTGCCATTATGCTGATTGTTATCTTCTTGTCGTTCGAGGTTGATCCGCTATGAAACCTGCGTTATCCGTTCCATTCGCGACTGTGCGTCGGAATCCGGTTCGGGCGATTTATAGATGACGACCGCGCAGGATGCTCTTCGCATGACGGTTTCGGCCGTGCTGCCCATGAGCAGTCTTGTGAATGCCATGCTTCCGTGCGATCCGAGCACGAGCAGGTCCGCATGATGCTGCTCGGCATAGGAAAGAATCGCGGTTGCCGGGTCGCCATACCGGACCGTGAACAGCGCGCTGCCTCCGCGGCGGGCCAGGATGTCGCTGTAGCGCGAAAAAGCGTGCAGATGCTTTTTCAGCAGGCAGTCGCTGTTGCTTTCTTCAGGTTCGACGTACAGGAGCGTCAGTTCCGCTCCGCCATGCTGCAGATCGGCCGCATAGGCGACTACGTGGTCGGAGAGCCCGGAAAAGTCCACTGCGCAGAGAATGCTTTTAAGTTGATTGTCCATTGTGTTTACCAGAAGGTCTCCCCGGTTGCCCGTTTGAGGGCATAATTGTTCATAAGGTAGTCGTATGCCGCCTGAAGTCTTGCCAGTTCTGCCTGAGCAAGCGCTGCTTCGGTATCGAGCAGGTCGAGTGTCGTTGCCACGCCGTTTTCGTACCGGGCACGGGCATGTTCGGCGGCAAGTCTTGCCTGCTGCAGCTGCGACTGGGTGGTGAGGATGTTCTCGCGAGATGTTTCGAATGCGTGCAGGGTCTCTTCGACGTCTGTTTTAATCCGCTGTTCGGCGTCGATCCGGCGCTGTGCCGCTGCGCGCAGCAAAGCCGAGGATTCCTGGCGTTCGGCGGAGGTGCGGAATCCCGTGAAGATCGGCAGTTCTACGTGGATGCCGGCGGCGACGTTTTCGCGGATTTCGTCGATATCCGGCTGGTAGCCGTTGGCTATGCCCCACGAAGCGCTTGCGCTGACCACCGGGAGCCCCTGCTTCATGGCGATGGAGCGGTTCGCCCTGGCCGTTTGTTCCTGTTCGGCGGCAAGCTTCGATTCGGAGCGCCTCTGCAGTGCTGCGGCGACAAGCGAAGCTTCGTCGGAGAACGAAGGACGTACGTCGAACGATCCTTTCAGCTCGAGCGGGTCGTTGACAGCCAGCCCCGTCAGACGGTGCAGGGTGAGTTCGTGACGGCGGAGCTGGTGCTGCAGCGAGAGCTTTTTCGACCGGGCGGCCTGAATGCGCACGTCGGTCGAAAGCACGTCGAATCGGGTTGCGGTTCCGGCCTGATAGCGTTTTGATGTGTGGTCGAGAGCTTTCTGAAGTGCGGTTATCTCTTTATCCTGAACCCGGATGCTTTCGCGAAGGAAAAGGATACCGTAGAAAAGCTCTACAGTCTGATAGGAGATATCGCGCTCTGCGATGTCGAACGAATGAGCAGCTGCGTTCCTGCCGGAGCGTGCGATATCGACAGTTTTGCCCCGTTTGCCGAAATCGAGCAGGGTCGCTCTGGCGGTGACTTTCGCTTCGTAGTTGTCGTTCGGCATGAACTGTATCGGCTCGCTTCCGCTGAAACCCATTTCGGAGACCGGATCGAGATACGTATATCCTGCGCTGGCGGTGATCTGCGGGTAATATGCGCTTCTGCTTTTCCTGATGCGCGCGTCGGCAGCCGTAACCTCTTCAGCAGCGGCTTTCAGCGACGGATTATTTTCCTGTACCAGCCGGATTGTTTCCTCCAGCGTCAGCGGAGCGGCTGTTCCTTGCAAAGGCAGGGTGACGAGCAGCAGCGCGGCAGCGGTTCCGGCTTTTCGTAGCAGCGTTTTCTTCATCGGTTCGGATATGAGAATGATGTCCGGCATGTTCCGGACTGTCTGTCGTTAAATTTATGCAATTACTGTGCCAGAGACAGGTGTTCCTCCCTGATATCCGGTAATGCCTGTTTTTAAGCATGTTCGGACGCAACGTTCAGTTGCCTGCTGTTGTTGTATTTCCGAGAAAATCAGAATATTCTGTTTAGTGTGTTCTTAATTTTAAGGAAATCATTGTTTGCCACATGCAGGGCGAATCCATTCATGAAGCCAGTTCGCTGATGTGCTATATCAGCGATGCCGTCGGTTCGATACGCGATCCGCAGGAGCTGTTCCGCACGGTTACCGACAAGCTGCGTCTTGTCTTCGAGTTCGATTCGGCCGTCATTATCACCTTCGACCGCGACAGGCGCTACATCAACGTGTTTTTCGAGATGCTGCGTTTCGAATTTCCCGATACTATTCAGCGCAAAAAGCGCCCGGTTGCAGGTTCCTGGATAGAACCCCATCTCGGCGATACGACGGTATCGGTCATGACCATAGAGGGAGAAGTCGATCGCTACCCCGCTGATTTTCCCGTTCCGAAAATGCTCTATGAACTTGGCATGCGGCAGGTTGTGCTTTCTCCGCTCCGTTCGGGAGGCAAGGTGATCGGCTTTCTTAACTTCGTTTCGAAGCATGAAAAAAGCTGGTCGGAAGATGAAAAAGAGCTGCTTTCGACGCTCTCCTCTCCGATTGCCGTTGCAGTCAGCAACGCGCTGGCATATGAGGAGTTGCGTCAGCGCGAGGCGCAGACCGCCATGCAGCTTGCCGTGAACAACGCGCTGCTCACCATCAGGGACCGGAGCAGGATGATGCTTGCGGTCTGCGAGCAGATCGACCGGCTTGTACCTTGCAGCTTTCTGGGTATCAGGGTCATGGGGAGCGACGGGGATTACAGGGTTTTCGATAATTTTATGAAGGAGCCGGGAGGCGGATTCTCCCCTGTGCTCTCCTACGATCAGCTCGAAGTATCTGATTTCCACGAGATAGCAAAAGAGAGCTTTGCTCTGATCACCAATCCGGGCTGTTATGCCGGCGATGATTTCGACAGGCTTGCCCGACAGTACCGTCTTGTGAGTCTGGTTCGCGAAAAACTCGGCGTCTGCTCGGTCATAAGCGTTGCGCTCTGGGACTCCCCCGGAAGCCGGGCAGGTCTGATCATTTCCAGCACCTCCCGTTCCTTTGACGAGAACGACCTGCAGACCGTAAGCCTCGTGGTGCCGCAGCTGTCGCTTGCATTGCAGAACTATCTTGCCTACGAGGAGATCGACGACCTGCGCCGCAGGCTTGAGGGCGAGCGGACATGGCTGATCGAGGAGATCAAGGGATCGCACGATTTCGAGGAGATTATCGGGCGGAGCGCGCCGCTTGCCGGTGTTCTTCGCAGGGTAAGCCAGGTGGCCCCCACTGATGCTACCGTCTTGATTCAGGGGGAGACCGGTACCGGCAAGGAGCTGTTTGCCCGGGCGATTCACAACCTCTCGCCACGCCGGGAGAAGATGATGGTGAAGGTGAACTGCGCCGCGCTGCCTGCGGCTCTCATCGAGTCGGAACTGTTCGGGCACGAAAAAGGGAGCTTCACCGGTGCGACGGAGCGCAGGATTGGAAAGTTCGAGCTTGCCGCCGGCGGTACGATCTTTCTTGACGAGATCGGCGAACTGCCGATCGAACTGCAGGCCAAGCTGCTCAGGGTGCTTCAGGAGCGGGAACTTGAAAGGATCGGCGGGAGCAGGGTTATTCCCGTCGATGTCCGTGTCATTGCCGCAACGAACCGCGACCTTGAACGTGAGGTTGCCGAGGGCCGGTTCCGCGAAGATCTCTATTTCCGGCTCAATGTGTTTCCTCTTGCCATTCCCCCGTTGCGCGAACGAGGGGAGGACATTCCCCTGCTTGCGGCGCACTTCGCCTCGAAATTCGCCCGCGAATTCGGCAGGCCGCAGCTCCCTTTCCGCGAAAACGATCTCCTGCGCCTTCAGGGGCGCGCCTGGAAAGGCAACATCCGCGAACTCGCGCATCTGGTCGAACAGGCGGTGATTGTTTCCGATGGTCCGTCGCTCGATATCACCTCGCTGCTTTCGCCCGAAGGTACCGCCGGTTGCGACAGATGCGGGGTAAAAAGAAAAACCATGCATGATTTTTCGGAGGAGATGCTCATGCTCGAACGCGAGCTGATTCTCGATGCCCTCGACCGGTCTGGAGGAAGGGTAAGCGGCCAGGGCGGAGCCGCCGAACTGCTGGAGATGCATCCGAAGACCCTGTATTCAAGGATCGACAAGCTGGGGATGAGGAAGCGGTATTCTTAGGAGTCGGGAGAGAGGAGAGAGTAGACAGGAGACAGGAGAGAGGAAACGGGAGTCAGGAGACAGGGGATGGAAGAGGACTGAAATTGGAACGGGGGTTATATGGAACTTCCGTGACAAATTCTTGAAGCCTTTCATAAGTCCCATTAGTCTCATAAGTCCCATTCTTCACTCATCCCTCATCCTTCCCCGCACACTTCCCTGATCGCCCTTGCCACTATCGGGATGCCCCGCTCGATCTCTTCCGGAGTGTTGTTGCAGTATGAGAGCCTGATGGCGTTGTTGCGTCGGCCTTCGGGGTCGAAGGTGCTGCCGGCGACGAAGACGGCTCCGCCTTCGATGGCGTGTTTGAGAATTTCCGTGGCGTCCGCTCCTTCGGGAAGGGTGAGCCAGATGTAGAATCCTCCTTTCGGTTCGTTCCATCGCACATAGTCCGGCAGCCGGCTTCGGAGCGCTGCGGTCATGCAGGCTGCCCGACGGCGGTACTCGTTGCGTACGGAGGCGATGTAGCTGTCGATTCTGCCCGAGCGGATGAAGGCGTCGGCGATGACCTGGGTGAAGCTCGGGGAGCAGGCGTCGGCGGACTGCTTGATCAGTTCGCATTTTTCGTGGATGGCTTCGGGAGCGAGCAGCCAGCCGAGACGGAGGCCGGGGCCGAGGATTTTGGAGAACGATCCGGTATAGCAGAGGTTGATGCCTTCGGGGTCGATCGATTTGAGGGGCTGCAGCCGTTCGCGATCTTCTTCGCTGAACCAGAGGTCGCCGTAGGCGTCGTCTTCGATGATGGGGATGTCGCGTCCCTGCATGACCTCGATGAGCCGGTGTTTGCGACGGGTGGTATAGAGCATTCCGGCCGGGTTGTGGAAGTAGGGCGTGAGGTAGAGTAATTTTGCGGGATCGGGCTTCAGGACTTCCTGTTGCAGCATGCCGATTTCGATGCCTTCCTCATCGACCGGAATGGAGACGATGTCGGCTCCACAGGCCTTGAAGGCCGCTATTGCTCCGATGAAGCAGGGGTACTCGCTGAGCACCCGGTCGCCGGGGTCGATGAATGCCCGGGCGAGGATGCTGAGCGCCTGCTGGGAGCCTGTGGTGATCATGAGCCGGTTCTTCTGTACGGGCAGCCCTTTTCGTTCGAGGTAGCCGGAGAGCGATTCGAGCAGCGATGGCAGGCCGGGGGTCGGGCCGTACTGGAATGCCGCCTGCTTGGTTTTCGGATCGAGGTTCCGGAACAGCTCCTCGACCTCTTCAACCGGGAAGAGATCGTTGCCCGGCATGCCACCGGCGAAGGAGATGATGTCGGGCCTCGAAGCGAGGCTCATAAGCTCCCTGATTGCCGAGGAGCGAAGCGCTGATACTGATTGCGAAAATCGTGGCATTGCTGGTTATTTTCTTCCTTTCCCTTTTGCTCCCTTGCGTCCTTTATCTTCCTGTAATTCCTGCTCTCCTTTTCTTCACAACGGGAACTTCACAGCTGGTAAACATCGCCTGCCTGCAGCAGTTCGAGCTTGTGCTCCTGCAGCACATCGATGATGCGATCCAGCGAGTCGGCCCGGATGACCACCGTGGCTTTGCAGTCGCCCGAGGCGAAGGCGTACATGTAGTCGATGGCGATGCCGTTTTCGGAAATGATCTGCAGTGCTTTGTGCAGCCCACCGGGCCTGTGGGGCACGATCATACCAACCACATCGGTGATTCTGACGGTAAAGCCGTTTTTGCGCAGCACGTCGGCGGCGATTTCGGGTCGCCCGACGATCATGCGCAGGATGCCGTAGTCCGCCGTGTCGGCGATGCTGAATGCCGAGATGTTGATGTCGTTTTCGGCAAGGATTCCTGTCAGTTCGGTCAGCCTGCCGGTCCTGTTTTCGAGAAACACCGATAATTGTTTGATGATCATGCCATCCTCCTTTCGGTATTAGTTGAGTTTTCGTTTATCGACTACCCGCTGGGCCTTGCCCATGCTGCGCTCGATCGTGCCGGGCTCGACAAGCCTGATGGAAGCGCTGAGGCCGAGCAGGCTTGAGATGTTGGCATGAATGCGCCGGCGGAGATTTTCGAGTTCCCTGACTTCGTCGCTGAAGAACTGTTCTTCGACCTCCACCTGAATTTCGATGGTGTCGAGGTTGTTTTCGCGGTCGACGACGAGCAGGTAGTGCGGTTTGGTTTCGCTCATTTCAAGCAGCACCGATTCGATCTGCGACGGGAAGACGTTGACTCCCCTGATGATGAGCATGTCGTCGGAGCGTCCTACGCATTTTTCCATGCGTACCAGCGTCCTGCCGCACTGGCAGGATTCGGCGTGCAGGCGGGTCAGGTCGCGCGTGCGGTAGCGGACGAGCGGCATGGCCTCTTTGGTAACCGTCGTGAAGACCAGCTCTCCGAGCTCTCCGTAGGGTAGTACATCGCCGGTTTCGGGATCGATGATTTCGGGTATGAAGTGGTCTTCGAAGATGTGCATGCCGTTCTGGCAGGAACATTCCATCGAGACGCCGGGTCCTATGACTTCGCTCAGGCCGTAGATGTCGTAGGCTTTCAGTCCCAGCAGCCGCTCGATCTGGGTGCGCATCTCTTCGGTCCACGGTTCGGCGCCGAAGATGCCGGCTTTGAGTTTTATGTTTTTCCGATCGATTTTTTCTTCCGCAAGAGCTTCGCCGAGGTAGGCCGCGTAGGAGGGCGTGCAGGCGATTGCCGTAGAGCCGAAATCCTCCATGAGCTGGAGCTGCTTTCTGGTGTTGCCGCCGGAGATGGGGATGACCGAAGCTCCCACTTTTTCGGCTCCGTAGTGCAGGCCGAGGCCGCCGGTGAAGAGGCCGTAGCCGTATGCAACCTGGACGATATCGGATTTCGTGACTCCCGCCATGGTGAGCGACCGGGCGACCACTTCGCTCCACATGAGGATGTCGTTATGGGTGTAGCCGACGACCGTGGATTTCCCTGTGGTGCCGCTCGATGCGTGCAGCCGGACGACATGCTGCAGCGGCACGGCGAAGAGGCCGAAGGGGTAGGTGTCGCGCAGATCCTGTTTGGTGGTGAATGGCAGCTTCTGCAGGTCGTCGATGCTCCGGATGTCGCCGGGTTCGATGCCCTTTTCCTGCAGTTTCAGGCGATAAAAGGGAACATTGAAATAGACTTTTTCTACCATGGCCTGCAGTCGTTCGCCCTGCAGTTTCCGGAGCTCCTCGCGCTCCATGCATTCGTAATGCGCGTTCCAGATCATAGGACTGTCTGTTGAATTGACTGTTGTGAGAATGCGACCCCTTTTCTGAATGCGTCGATGTTCATGGCGACGATTTTCTCTCCCTTTGTTTCGAAGAGTTCGATGATGCCGGCTTCCAGTATGTCCTGATCGAGGGCGATGAAGGGCGTTGCGGCGCCGAGCATCACCATGTTCGAGGTTTTTGCGCTTCCCGCTTCGCGGGCCAGAGCGGCGGCATCGACGAGCACAGGGCTGCCGGTACGGCGAAGTTCGGCTTCGATCAGTTCGAAGGGCGGATAACCGGCCATATTGACGACGGTTTCGGTTGCCGTGACGATGCGTCCTTCAGGGGAGAGGAAGTGCAGGTAGCGAAGTGCTTCGAGCGGTTCTACCGAAAGAATGATGTCGGCGGTTCCTTCGGTAATAAGGCCGGAGTGGATTTCCGCGTCCGAAATGCGCAGGTGCGACTGTACGGCGCCCCCGCGCTGGCTCATGCCGTGTACTTCGGCCTGGTGAATATGGAGGCCGCAATGCAGCGCGGCGAGGTCGATGACCGCGGCGATGCTCAGGATGCCCTGTCCTCCGACGCCGGATACAATAATATCGTATTGCATGGTCGTTACTGGTTGGCTGGTTTGCTTCCGGATCTTCGTTTTTTCCGGGCAGCGGTTTCTATGCATTCCCTGACCGCCAGCACCACCGAAACGCCGGGAAAGGCAATTTCTTCCCTGAGCGTTGCCATGTTCTCCTCCAGATTCTGTTTCAGGGGAACGATCGTGCTGATGCGTGCTTCTTCGACGCCGAGGCCGCGACAGATGGAGCGGAGTTTCGATCCCGTAGCCGCCGAGGCCTGACCTCCGGTCATGGCGGTGGTGTCGTTGTCGGCGATGATGACCGTGAGCGGCGTTTGTTCGTTGACGGCGTCGAGCAGGCCGGTCATGCCGGAATGGGTGAAGGTGGAGTCGCCGATGACGCAGACTGCAGGGCGAAGGCCGGCATCCGCGGCGCCTTTTGCCATGGTGATTGCCGCGCCCATATCGACGCAGGTGTGAATTGCGCTGTATGGGGGCAGGGCTCCGAGGGTGTAGCAGCCGATATCGGAAAAGACGTGGCGGTTTTCGAAACCCTCCATGACCCGGTTCAGCGCTTCGAAGAGATCGCGGTGGCCGCATCCCCGGCAGAGCTCGGGCGGGCGGTTCGCAACGATGCCTGGAATCGCCGCCGGAGCCGGGCGTTTTACCCCGAGCGCTTCGGCCAGCAGGCTTGTCGTCAGTTCGCCGGCACGGGGCAGCGCGCCGTCCATGCGTCCGGTGATTTTCCGGTCGTCGAACCATCCTCGGAGCAGTTCTTCGTATATCGGGTATCCCTCTTCGGCGACCAGCACGGTTTCGCATCGGGCGAAGAGATCTTCGACCAGATGCCGGGGAAGCGGATACTGGCCGATTTTGAGTATGGAAATATCGAGGCCGAAGGTTTTTTTCGCTTCCATTGCATAGTTGAAGGCGATGCAGCAGGCAAGCACGCCAAGCGGGCCTGTTCCGGGGATCATCCGGTTCAGCGGGGAGGAACCGGAGAGCTGTTCCAGCATTTCCTGTTTGCCGAGGAGCCTCTCGTACTGCCTGCGCGCATTGTGCGGCATCAGCACATAACGTTCCGGGGCATACTCCGCATGCAGGGCGTTTTCGCTGCGTGCCGCGGCGCGTGTTACTCCCGCTCGGGAGTGGGAAATACGGGTGGTGAGCCTGAGCAGTACCGGAAGCTGCATCGATTCCGAAAGATCGAATGCCCGTACTGTCGCGTCATAGAGTTCCTGCTGCGAAGCAGGCTCGATGACCGGCACCATGGCGAACCGTCCGTAAAAACGGCTGTCCTGTTCGTTCTGCGAGGAGTGCATCGACGGGTCGTCGGCCACGGCAAGCACCAGTCCTCCGTTGACTCCGGTTATGGCTGAGTTGACGAATGCGTCGGCGGCGACGTTCAACCCGACGTGCTTCATTGCCGAAAGCGCGCGTTTTCCGGCATAGGACATGCCGAGGGCGGCTTCATAGGCGGTTTTTTCGTTTGCCGACCATGATGCGTGAATGCCGCGTTCAGCGGTTTCACGGCTTTTCTGGATGAATTCGGTGATTTCGGTCGAGGGGGTTCCGGGATATGCGTAAACGCCGGATATTCCGGCATCGAGAGCTCCGGCGGCTACAGCCTCGGCTCCGAGAAGAAGATGTTTTTTCATACAGGTGTAAAAATTTGCTCCCGAAAGATCATATTTTTTTACCTGCAAATCCAGTGAAATCAGGATGACCGGGCATTTCCGCAATCGAATTCCGCTCTGGACGGCACAGAAGTTCCGGATTATGACTGAAATATTCCGGATTCTTCCCGTAAGCGGTTGATCCGGGTATGATCAGGATGAGACGGGAGCCGATTCTTTTTTGCGGAAGTCGATCTTCAGCCACTTCTCCTCGTAACCGGCTTCGGCCACCCTCATGCCGGCCAGGAATACCGGGAGCACCACGCCTTTCTGGTAGTTGCCGATCCGGACGGTGAGCGAATCGCCGATCTGCACCACGTTGGCTTCCATCCTGTTGTCGAAGACGAACGGCAGGCGCAGCTTCATGATGTAGTGGCCGTCCGAGACCTTTCTGATATCGACATGCTCCTCGTGGTACATGATATCGAGAGGGTTCCGCTCTCCGTACACCACCTCGCCGACGGTTTTCAGCATCTCGAGACCGAGCACCTCTCGCCGGAAGAGCGGCACTTTGGTGATGGGAATCGGCGCGAAGGTTGTTTCGATCTGGTCGATGTATTTGTGCTGGATCTCTTTCCATTCCTTCATGTACTGGCCGTCCACTTCGTCCATGAATACCCGGTTGATGACGACCTGATCGACGGTGATGCCGTAGAGATTCAGGTAGGTGAGCGCCCGCATGGATTCCTTGATCACCATCTTTTCAGGATTCATCACGAGGCGCACGGTGGTACTCGACGAGTCGGAGAGCAGTTCGATGATTCCTTCGATGGATGAAAAAAGGTGGTCCACCTGATCGTAGACGTCGGTGTCGGGCACCAGTTCGTGCAGTTTTCCTACCCGCTTCGAAAGCGGGCGGATGACCGGTTTGACCACATATTTTTCGAGGTTGCGCATCAGCTTGAGCATCCATCCGAAGGTTTCGGGCAGCGAGAGCAGTCGCAGGGTCTCTCCGGTCGGGGCGCAGTCCACCACGAGAAGGTC
>Ga0172362_10001486_pt1 | contig 20016 bp, 17 predicted proteins | sample LakKivs1_kivu2a2_FD_114534 | JGI IMG/M metagenome (GOLD analysis project Ga0172362, IMG submission 114534) | Sediment microbial communities from Lake Kivu, Rwanda - Sediment s1_kivu2a2 | ecosystem: Environmental > Aquatic > Freshwater > Lake > Sediment | place: Rwanda: Western Province, Lake... | reverse complement strand
AATAAGTTAAATTTATTACTTTTTTAATATTTTAATTATTATATTTACATTAATATAATGATTATTGTTTATAATAATCCTTATTTTTTTGGTGAAGGTTTATTTGGTCAAGTTTTATTATTTATTTTTGAATTATTACCAAAATTATCTAAAATAAATGATGAAATTTATTTCAATATAAGTTCTATTTTATATGGTAACAAACCTGATTATACTATTATACCTGGTATTTTAATTAATAATAATATTGATACTAATAATAATATTAATAATATTAATAATAATAATAATAATAGTGAAAAAATATATATAGATATTGAAGTTTTAAGAAAAGAATTTACATCTAAATTAACTAATAATTTTCATGATATGAATAAATTATTTTTTAAATTTTTTTCAATACATCCTTCAATTTTAAATTTAGTTGATGAATTATCAAATAAATATAATATATCTGATTGTTTAGGATTACATTATAGAGGGACTGATAAAAATAAATATTGTTTTGATACTGATCCTATTACACATGATCAATTTATATTTATTATTTCTGATTATTTAATATCAAATCCTCATATAAAAAATATATTTTTATGTAGTGATGAAGATAATTTATATAAAAAACTTAAATTATTCTTACCAAATACATATAAAATTATAAATCATTCTCCTAAAGTATTTTTCAAAAATAATACAAATAATAATTTAGAAAAAGCTATTTCTGCAATGGTTGATTCTCTTTTATTATCTAGATGTAAAATTGTTCTTAAATGTCAAAGTGCTTTGTCTGCATTTGCTAAAATATTCAATCCTGATCTTGAAATATATAGAGTGACTTGTTGTAAATTATTTAGTGATGTTCCATATTTTCCAGAAGCATATATACCTAAATATAAGATTAAAGATGATAGTAATATAATTTTACAAAATTTAATGAATGATATTTTTAGGAATGATTGGACTAAATAAATATTATATATATATATAAATATTATGAGTTTTAATACAACATCATTTTTAATTAATAATAAATCAAATAATACAATTATAACTGATAATCTTAGATCTTCACAGTATTCTATGATTTCTAAAAGTGGTATTAATATTGATACATCACTTATTATTAATTCTAATATATATAACATTGCATATATTGATACTATTTTTTATAATTCTGAATTTGAAGAAAATTTAATTATTAAATTAAACCAATTTGGTATATTTATTGATAAAATTTTATATTATAAATATGATTCAGATAGTAATATATCTTTTGAAAATTTTATAAATAATTTATATATAAATAATAATATTCGTTTATTTTTATCTTCTGCTAATTCAAACCAATGTTTTTCTATATTTAATTATCTAAATAGTCATAATGATATTATTTTTATATCTACTTCTAGCACTGTAAATTTTATTGAAAAACCTAATAATTTGTTAAGATTATCATTACAAGATAATATTTTATTTAAAATATTATTCTCAGATATTTTACCAAATTTTTATAAATTATCTAAAATTAATAATAATTCATTAGATACTAATAATAAAATTCAAAAAATATATTTAATATATAGTGATGATTTATATTCAAATAATATAAAATCATTATTAGAAGATTTTCAAACAAAATTTAAAAATTTCAATTATTATTTTTTAGAATATAATGATAATACTAAAAATGAAATAAAAGATACTATTATTAACTCTAATTCTATTACAGATTTATTTATAATAGCAACTTTAAGTTCTCAATCTATTCTAAATTTATTTTCGAATAATAATATGTCAGATAAATTTATATTTTTTACTGATCCTTTTTATGATTCAAATTTATTCACAAAAATTAAATTAGATAAAGCATTTATTATTGTTGCATCTGATAATGAAAAAGGTCATATCTTAACAACAAATTTATTAAAAACTAAAAAATTACAAGCTTCCGGAAGTAATAAACAATTAAATACATTATTATCTTTTTTATTTATGTCTTCTCATATTTTTTATAAAAATTTAAATAATAATGATCAACTATTATCATTATTATATAATAATGGATTATTTAAATCTGGACAATTTTTTTCTAATTATATTAATATTTTTAGAATAGATCAAATATCTTATAAAGATTCTAATAATGAATTTTATTATTTTTTTATGTTTAATTATTTTTTAAATTTTAAAAATTTTTACATTCCTTCAGTTGGAGCTTGTTCTATTAATAATACTATATCAAGTATATTAAATACTTCTTCTCAGGAAGAAATTCAAAATTATAAAGATAATAAAATTTTACCTTATATAAATATTATTAATAATTTAATACCAATTTTTTAAATATTTTAATATAAATAAGTTTTATATTAATATGGAATTTGATACAAAATTTTTATTTAATAATTTTAATAGTATTAATACATTAGAAATTCCTAATAGTAATACAGAATTAATATCAAATAATATTAATTTATATTCACCTAGTATTATTATTAATTGTCCTATTACAATAAAATCATTTAAAACCGCTTATATTGATACAAATGCTTTTGATAATGTTTTTCAAGAATATTTTATAAATCGACTGAATAACTCTGAATTATTTATTGATAAAATTTTATATTTTAAATATGATAATAATATTCAATCTTTTGAAAATTTTATACTTAATTTATATCATCATTATGATATTCGTTTATTTTTATCTTCAGCTAATTCAAATGATTGTTTATCTTTATTTAATTTTCTTAATAATCATAATGATGTTATTTTTGTATCATCTACAAGCACTGTTCAATTTGATAATAAACCTCGTAATTTATTAAGACTCTCATTACAAGATAATTTATTATTAGATTCTTTATTTTCTAGAATTATAAGTAATTTTATAATTTAGAAAAAATTATAGATAATGATAATAATCAATTTTCTATTAATACTATATATTTTATTTATACAAATGATACATATTCTAATCATTTTAAGATATTATTAGAAATTATACAATCTTCTTATAATAACTATAATTTTATATATCTTTTATTTAATAATAATACTAAAAATCAAATAAAAAATACTATTATTAATTCTAATTCAATTACAGATTTATTTATTATTGCAACACTTAATCCCCAATCTATTTTAGATTTTTTTGATAATGAAAATATGTATAATAAATTTATTTTTTTTACAGATCCTTTTAATAATACTAATTTAATAACAAAATTTAATTTTTCTAAAGCTTTTATTATAATTGCATCAGATGATGATAATGGAGAAGTTATATCTTCTTGTATTTTAGATATTCAAATTTTACAAAAATTTAATACAAATAAACAATTAAATACTTTAATTTCATTTTTATCTATGAGTTTTCCAATTATTTATAAAAATCTTGGTAATAATTTAGATAATATTATAACTTTATTAGAAAATAATGGTATTTTTACAAATGGTAATTGGTTTTCAGAATACATTGGAATTTTTAAATTAGAACAAATTTTTTATGAAGATAATGAAAATAATAATAATAATAATTCATTTTATAACTTTATGTTTAATTATTATCTATATTATCATAGATATAACCCTATTATTCAAGGAACAATATTAGATAATATTAATAAACCAACATCATATTTCCGAATTGATATTCAAGGTTTATATATTGATGATTTTTACATGCAAGATAACAATAATAGGCTTTTCAAATTTGGTTTGCATATTAGAGAAATTACTAATTCTTTTTATAGAATTGATTTATTTGATAATGACAATTATATTAGAAAATCATTTTATTTTTATTTATATAAATTTTTTACTAATAAAAGTTTAGGAGGACCTATACCATTCCTTTCTTCTCCAAATGAAATTCATAATTCTGTTACAGTATATAGTATTAATCCTTCTAAGATTTCTCTTTTTACACAACCTGAAAGAATGACTTCAGAGATTGTTGGTATAAATGTTAATGAATTTAATAATCAAAATGATCTTGAAATAAATCTCACTGATCCATCTAATCAAGATCCTATAAATGATTATTTCAAATCATCTCATATTAATATTGCATGGATTCCTAATCCTGATGCACCTGGTTTTTATATGTTAAGTTGTATAGGTGGTCAATTTAATTTTGGAGATAATAATATTTCAAAATCTTCTTCACTTGTATTTAATTTTGGTAATTATAATTATTTTACAAATATGATTATTCCACAAGAACAAAGGACTTTTGATCTTAAAGCAATTGGTATGGCTCTTTTTTCTTTTTTTACAGATGTTCTTAGTTTAGTTCCATTTGTTATAAATCCTGCTTCTGGAACTGCTTTACGTTTTGCTATTGATAAAGCTAAATCATTCGTAATTGCTGCTGCTGCAACTGAAATTTTACAAGATATTACTAATTTTGTTCCTAAACCTTCTATACCATTTTTCACTCCTATAAAAAATCTTGTTAATGAATTCAATAGAGTTTTACAGGGTCCTCCGTGGGCTCCTAATATATTTGAAATAAATTTACCGAATAATGGTATTATAAAAAATTATATTATTATATTAGATCCTAATATTGAAATAAATACTGTTACTATTAATATAAATAGTAATACTCCTAATTCAACTATTTTTATTGAATATCTTTTTATTCAAGGTAGTAAAGGAAATCAAAATTCAAATAGAGCAAATATTACTTTTAATTCTTTAAATGGAACTATTCTAATAATTAAAAATCTAATATCAAATGCTAATAATATTGGTCTTAATTTTTTAAATGGTAATATAAATATTGGTTGCACAAAAGGATCTTCTTTTAATTATATTGCCAATAATGTTGTTCTTAATTATCTTAGAGAAGTTTCAAATAAATATTCTATATTTATTTTTGAAAATGTTCAATTCAATACTTTTAATAATTGGGTAAATAATCAGATTGCTAATTGGACTCTTAATTATTTAAGAATTAATAACCCTAATTATGCACAATATGGTGATAACAGATCTTTAGATATTCCTTTGCCTTCTTCATCTAATATATATTATTTTGGTAATATTACATCTGAATATATACATATTATAAGAACTTCTCTTTCTGCAAAAAATTTATCTGATAGAATTAATTTAGAGTTTAATTGTAATTATATTTTCACAAATAGTATAATTTTAATAGGTGCTTTTCTTAAATCTAATTACAATATAAATATTGGTAATCTTAATAATAATAATTTAGGATATGAACCTATTATAAATCAATTTAATACACCATTTATTAATAGTAATGTTCCTATTAATTCTTTTTATGGTATATATAAAAAACTTATTTTATTTGGATATTATTCAACACCTTCTTCTTATAATAGTTTTAATTCATGTAAATATCCTTCTGATTTAAATTGTAATGAATTAATTGTTGATTATATTTTATGTATTAATTCTTCATTAAATTGTTTTACAATTAAAACATTTAAATGTTTTCTTTATACTGAATTTAAAAACCGTTATAAATGTCTTTCTAGAATTCAAAATGGAATCTATTATTATAATTTCGTATCTGATATACAAATTTGGGAAAATAGTGATTCTATTATTAATTGTGTTGATTTTAATCTTTTACCTTCTATTGATTCTACTATAAATATTTATAGAAGTCCAATATTAGCTCAAAATAATCCATCATTTATTTTTAGTTATATTTATAACATTACAACAAATATTAATATTTTTGGTATTTTAAGAATTTTATCTCAATTGATTGGAATCAATCAATCTAAAATTAATTTACAAAATAATAATTATAGTCCTAATGATAATAATTATCCTACATTAAATGTAGATAGATTTCAAAATTTAAATAATAATAATATATCTAGATTTAATAATCAATTTGGTAATAATCATTTAATACAAATGTTTAATGATCAACCAATATTTAATGGTGCTATTTCTGCTAATAGTATTAACCATTTTAATTTAGGTTTTATAATTTTTAATATTGAAATGAATAATTCTATTATTCTATCTAAACGTATTGATATTATATCAAATATTAATATAACTTCTGACACTAAAGATTGTTTTGTTGAAACAGATTCTATTCAATTTATTGGAAATGCTAGAATTCTAAAAAATAGTCAATTTAATAATCCTAAATGTGAATTTTTAATAAAAAATAGTGGTGTAGATCAAATAAATAGTTTAACTTTATTAAATGCTGGTTTTTATGTTCCTAATGGAATTATATCAAAAATTACAAATAATTTTAGATTTTTTAGTAACGATAATTCTAGACTTTTTACTGCAAATGGTATTCCTGATATTAGTCTAATTTTAATAGCTACTAATGAACCTGGTTTCTCTGGTAATAATAGAGGATGGATTCAAATATGGAGAGGATCTTTAGGGAATCAAAATAAAGCATTTGCAACAAATCAAAATACATTAAATTTTATTGATTTAAAAGAAGGTTCTCAAGCTTGGTATTATTTTATATAATTTTATTTATTTATAAAAAAAGATAATTATATAATTATTTTTTTATTCTTTATAAATATTTACCAAAATTGCCACCATGATTTATTTTCTTCTTTAATATTTAATACTTTTATATCTTCCTTTTGTTTAATACCTTCATCTTTTATATTTAATTCTTTAATATTTTTTGTTATTTCTATACATAATTCATCTGGTAATTGCTTAAATTTGAATGAAATATCTGATTCTATAGTTGAATTTAATTCAAAATTTGAATTATATCTAATATTATTTTCTATATCATTATATTTTTTATCAATATCTCTATCTAAATTATTATTTTCATAATCACAAAATCTAAAATCTACTCTAAATAATTCTATTGGATTCCCAAAATATGACATTATATAATTATCTTTATATTATTATTTTTATATATATTATTTTAACTTTTTTTGGACCTTTGGACATTTATAAAAATAATATTATTATTTTTATATTTTTATTTTTTTTATTAATTTATTTATTTATAGAATTTTTTCAACTGTTCCATCTAAATTCATTATATAACCAGTATAATTCATATTCTTATATTTATCCATATTTCTTAAATCATTTATAGCTTTCATAATATTCTCTTTATGTAATTCTCTTTCTTTTTTATTTTGTAATTCTTTAGTAGGTTCTTTATTTATTTCAGGGAATGTATGTCTATAGGCTCCACAATCCATATGATCCATAATCATTATTGTATCAACTTTATGTAACATTATAGCTAAATCTAAATTATCTAAAAATGTTTGTTTCCATTTCTCATTCTTTTGTGATATTGGTAAGCTCGCTCCTGCTAATATAAATTGATCAAAATTATCTATTTCACCTATAGATTTCATATATTTTATTATATCAGCTAATAATCTATAATCCATACATGTTAATAAGAAAAACTTAGCTTGTTGTCCTTCTTTATTTTCTAATCCTTCTGTATATATATTTCTCGAAACATATATATGATATACTATAATAATTACTAAAACTAATATTACTACATATATATAATTCATTTTCATATTTTTTAAATTATTTACCATTTTTTTCATCATTTCTATATAATATATTATATAGAAATTATTTATATTTTTTTTTTATTTAGAATCTTTATGTATTATCTATATTAAATGATTTTTACTTCAACTTTATTCATCTTCTTTTTAATAGGTTTTATATTTACTGTATGAATACCTGCATCTAATATAAATGAACTATCATTTACTTTATCCAATTTCCCTGTCTTATTCTTAAAATCTTCTTCTAATTGTTTATCTATCTGATTAATATCTATTTCTTCATCTCCTATATAATCTATATCTTCTTCTTCGTCTATTTCCTGATTATTTATAATCATATTATCATCAATTAATATATCAAACGCATTTGTTCCTGCTCTAGGATATTGTCCAAACATTACATTCGCTGATACACCTTTCATTTTATCTACTTCTGCAAATATTGCTGAATTGACTAAAACATCACCTGTTTCTTCAAATGTTGCCTTCTTTATAGGACCATTATCTGCTGACTTATTTATTCCATGTCTATCAATTTGCATAACGGTTCCTTTATATGTCATGATATCTGCTAATAACTCTATATGTCTATAATTTACTCCTGATTCTTGCATAATATATTGAAACTCTTCTATATATTTTGATCTTGCTCCTTCTATTCCAAATATTTCTAATATTTCATTTATATCATTACTTGTGGTTCTTTCTGAATCTATATCATCATAAGTCATTAATTCTAATAGATTTGAACCATCAGTATTAAGTGTCCATTCTTTCGCATTCTCACATGAACCATCTTCATAATATCTTACTATATTCATTTCCTCCATTCCTACTTTTCTTATACCAGTTATTCCTCTTAATTTTATACACAATATATGCTTCTCTATCTCTTTCAAAAACTGAATACTATCTTCGTCATCTTTAAAATCACCTATTTTAATTTTTAATACTAAATTTGAACTGTTATCATCTGTAAAAAATGGTTTTATATGATCTTCAAATGCATCATTTGATATAATAGCTTCTTGTAATTCACTCATTAATATATTACTATTTAATAATGAATCTGGGTCAAACGTTAATTTTAATGTCCAAGGAGATATCATATTGATATTATCTAAACCTATTATTTCATTAAACATTTCATATGATTTCATATAAACATCTTCTTCATTCATATATTCTGGTTTATTCTTTTCATATATAATTTCTGATGTGTTTATTATATCTGCTATTGTCGTAAATTGTAACTGATATTTCATTAAATCCGCTTTATTCTTATCAAACTGTAACTCATTCTTTAAATATATTGTCATAGATTTAGTTCGTATATTTTTACTATGATTTAATAATTCTCTCATACGAGGAACTCCTGTTGATGTTACAACTGATTTACTTGATACTCCTGTTGAATGAAATGTATCTCTCATACATAAATTATTTTCTAATATAAAATTTCTCGTATTCTCAACTGTTAAATCATATACCCATTCAGTTGTATTAGGTATCTCTTCTATTTTTATTATTTTTTCAAATATAATATCAGGAAATACCTTAGAACCATTTAATTTTTCAATAAATGATCGAGTTTCATGAATATATTCTTTACCATCTATCTTATAATTAGGTATAATATCTTCTCCATTATGTGATTTAATATTAATAGGTAAATAATCACCTACCTTAAGATTTCCACCATCTATTTCTAACAATTTATTATCTATAATTCCTAAAAAGCTTTTAGCCTTTGTTGCAATAACTGATCTTCCACCATCTGTTTCTACTCTAATTACAGTATCAGTTCCATCTAGATTAATAACAGGATGTCTTGTAACGGCTTCTACTTTTTGCCAAGAAGTAACACCATTTTCATCTACAGATTGAACTCTAATATTTTTATCTTTTATCCATGCAAGAATAGTATTATTTGGATGATTTTCAATATCATTTGGATTACAGTGAATAATATGATCATCAATAAATTTTCCAATTTCAAAATGTTTTATTTCATTCTCTACTTCTAATAATATTTCAGTCTCATAAGATACAGAGTTTAAAGTCATTTGAGTAGTAGGTTCTCCTAATGATTGAGCACTTACTACACCAACTAATTCACCTGGTTGAATAAATGATGATATTACTTTTAATTCTACTTGTTTAATGATATAATCAAATGTATCTTTATCTAATTTATATTTTACTATTACATTCTTTATACTTAACTGACTTTCTATTATCATTCTTACCAATATTAAATTACTGTTATTATGTTTCTTAAAATATTTTGTAATGTTTTCATATAATTTATCTAATTCATAATAAATATATTTAGGTGATATATTACATTTATAACCTGAATTAAATTTCTTTATTGCTTGATGTATGATTCTACTCAAATTAAATGGTGAATATACTTGAACTGCACCTATAACATCTAAATTTTTATATATATCTTTTCTTAATACTTCTCTATATTTCATTAATTTATCATATTCTATATCAAATATTTCTAACATTTCTTTATCTTTTTTTATTTCTTTTACAATGTCATCAGTAAAATATAATGACCAATTAGTTTTATTATCATAAATAATATAAAATTCTTCTTTCATTTTATTATTATCATATTCAATTAATTTAAATGATTGTCTCTCTAATTTTGTTGGATCAAAATTATCATCACCATAAACAAACTGAACGATAACATTATTTGCATTTCGAATTGAATAATCATAATTTACTTTTAAATCTTCTAAAGCTTTAATTAATTTTCTACTGATATAGCCTGACTCACTAGTTTTAATAGCTGTATCTATGCTAGTTGATCTTCCAGACATTGCTGTAAAAAATGATTCTGTTGGAGTTAAACCTTCGATAAATGAATTTTTACAAAATCCTTTACTCTGTGGAGATTCATCAAATTTTGGATAATGTGGTAATGTTCTATCTGTAAAATTTGTTGGAATTCTTGAACCCCAAATTGTATATTGTCCCAAATTTGACATAATCTTTCTTAAATTTGTATCATCACCTTTTGCTCCTGCTCCTAATGATGTCACTGCTACAAATGAATTTTTATAACTTAATTCCTTTAATTTTGCTTGTATTATTTTATAGGAACTCTCTGATGCTTCTCCTAATTTTGCCTTCATTTCACTCTCAAATATATTTTGTCTTAATGTATTATTAACTATATTCTCATAAAAATCTCCTTTATGAACTTTCCTTAAAATATCATTTGCAACTTCTAATTTCTCATCTAATTTCTTTTTTGATTCTTCTCTTATTGATTTATCTATTAAACAATCTCCATAACCTATACTAAAACTATGAGTTATTAACCATCTTGTAATCAATGATTGTGTAGAATCCAAAAAATCTTTACATACATTTGGTCCATAGACACTATATATTAATTTTACTAATGAATTATTTATTGTTCCTTTTTTTAATATTCCACTTGTCATTACTCCCTTATCTACTACTATATCCTTCTCATTTATACTTATATTTGGTAATATCATTGAATAAACTCTATTTCCTGACCATTTTCCATTATCATTTGGTTCCAATAAATTTCCATCAAAATTTTGATTAAACATCATTAAATTATTTAACTCATACCTTCCTATCTTCGCTCCTGTTGCTGTAAATAAATATGATCCTACTAATGTATCTTGAACGATACTAATAATTGGACCACAATTTGCTGGTGATATAATTTGAGTTGGAACTAAAGCTAAATTCTCTATTTCAACTCTTGTTTGCCAGTTTGGTGGTTGATGCATATTCATTTCATCACCATCAAAATCCGCATTATAAGGTTTTGTTACTGTATTGTTTAATCTGAATGTATTATGCTTTACTACCTTCACTCTATGTGCCATCATACTCATTCTATGCAATGATGGTTGTCTATTGAAAAGAACAATATCATCATCTAATAAATGTCTATGAACCTCATCTCCCTCTTGTAATACAATCTTATTTGGATCTACATAACGTAATGATATTTCACATGGTGCTGCTACTCCATTACAATCTATTTCCATTCTATTTATAAATTTTGCTCCTGGATATTTATTTGGTCCATTCCTAACATATTTATATAACTGATCCTTATTCCATTTTGTAACTTTTTCTGGATATGTTATATTCATTGCTATCTTTATTGGAACTCCTAATTGATCAATCATAATATTAGGATCACATGATATAACTGAACGTGCTGATCTATCTACACGCTTACCCATTAAATTTCCTCTTATTCTTCCATCTTTTCCTTTTAATCTCTTCTTCAAAGTTTTTAAAGGTTTCCCTGATCTATGCATTAATGGTTTAACTTTAGGTAATTCATTATCAATATAAGTTGCTATACATAATTGAAGACAACCTTCATAAATATCTATTGTCTTTTTATCTGCATTTGCTTCTATTTTATTCCTTAATATATTATTATGTTTAACAATATTTATTAATGCATGTGTTAAATCATCCTCTGCTCTCTGATTATTATCTTGTCTTACTGATGGTCTAACATATGGTGGTGGAACTGGAAGAACTTTGCATATCATCCATTCAGGGCGTGAATATTTATTATTAAAACCTAATATCTCTACATCCTCCTCTGATATATTCTTAAATATATTATAACACATTTCTGGAGTAAATAATTGATTCTTATTTATTTTACTTTCACTGGATATTGCTGTTTCATTAAATTCACCAACAATTTTTACTATATTATCTCTATCTTTTATCTTATCTGATGTTAATTTTACATATTTACTTGGTTGAATTGCGTTACAACAATCATTAAATTCACATAGTTTTGTCTTTATACAATTCTGTAATACATATGCAAATCTACTCCTTCCTGTTCTCTTCTCTATCTCTCTCATCGTATATATATCACTTTTATCAATCAATATATTAGAACAACGATAACAAACACATCTTAATACCTTCAAAATAAAACTCATAAAATGTATATGAAATACGGGTCTTGCTAATTCTATATGTCCAAAATAACCCGGACATATTTCACTATCATGTTCATCTGTTGGACATTTCTTTCTTAATTCTAAAACTCCCATTCTAGGATCTAATAATCCATTTATTTTTGGTTCTGTTCCATCATATGTTTCTGGTATTGTTATCTCACATACTGATGCTTCTCTTATTTCATCTGGATTTAATAAACTAAATTGTATCTTCTTAATTGTCTCTAAATATTTAGTATCTTTTAATTCCTTTGATAATAATGACATTATATAATAATATATTATTTTTTTTATATACCTTTTTTTTTTCAATTTTTTTTATTGTTTCATATCTTTTTTTTAAAGTATTATTCATTTTTTTATTTTACATTTTTTTATTACTACTTATTTTATAAATTTATATAAAAAATGAAATTTTTTTTTTAAATTATTATATTTTAATTTTATATTATCAAATTATGGTTTTACAAGATACTAACTCTGAAACTTTTTTTACACTTGATAAAATTATATGCAAAACAAATAATAAAAAAAATAAATTTTCAAAAATTAGATTTATTTGTGATTTTGATATAATTGTTGATTATTTTGATCCAATTACAACTATTACTAAAAATATAGTTATAAGATCGTTTATAAAAAAAAGAAGAATTTTAAAATTTTCTATTTCTTCAAATGATGGATATTCTTTTATTAGTAATAATAATTTAAGAGTTCCAAAACCTATTTGTAATAATATTCATTTAATGTTCAAAAAATATTCTTATTCTACCTCTGCGTCTATTATAAATATTTATTCTATTACAAAATAATAAATAATATCATCCATTCATTGAATAAAATAATAAAAAAATAAAAAATATATTATTTCTTATTTTTAATAAAATATTTTAATTTAATATGAAAAGGTTTAAAATCCTTCATTTGGATAATTAACATTACCACCTCTACGTTGTCCAATAAAATCTCTCATCTTCTTATCTGTGCATACACATCCACGATCTGTGCTAAATGTTGCTGGACAACATTCTGGACTACTTATACTTTTATCAAATATAAACATACTATCTTCTGGTAATGGAACAAATTGCATTTCATGTTTTAATGGTAATGGTGTCCCTTGAGCTACAAAAAATCGTTTGCAATTCTTTTGAGGACCAATATTATTCGGAACTTTTCTCCATTCACTATCACCACCTGGTTGTAATTTTAAATTATCAAATGATCCCGGAACACCATTACCCATACTATATGATATTCCTGCTGGTTGATTAACACTTCCAAAAAATCTATAATTATTCATTATATTATCTAAATTATATTATTTTAATATATTTTTTTTTTATAATTTTGAATCTATTCTTTATTATTCATAATTATTTTTCTATTATTTATATTCTAATATATCATTTTTGTCGAATTTTATTTCAACTAGATCACCATTTGATAAAGATATTAAACAATTTAATGAATGAATACCTAAATATTTCACTTTCATTTCTAATCCTATATCTCTATAAAAATTACCTTTAGGACCCATTAATTGATTTAATTCTTGACTTCTATCATTACCATTATCATCTAATGCTGTTAAAAAACTATTATTTTTTATTAATTTACTTCTTTTTTGAATTTTTATTTCTTTGTCATCTTCTTTTTTTATATTTTCTTGATTTTCATTTTTTGTTTCTTTATACGGTGGAAATATAATTGAATTTAAATTAGAACTAATATTTGTATATATTATTTTATATTGTTTTCCTTTAAATGTATATATAACTTTTATATATGATATATCTTTTTTATCTTTGTAATACTTATCATTATATAATTTTGTATCTAATAATATTTCTTTATTCAGATTATCATAACCTATAACTTTTATAATGTTATAATCATCTATATATTTTATTTGTTTTCTTTTATGGTTATATAATAATATATCATCCATATATCTATATATCACATAACCTAATATACTTACAGATGATACTATACCTCCTAATAATATCATATCTGCATATTTTATATTTAAATTTATATTCATAAACATTTTATATCTTTTACTTTATTTATTAATTTTTATATACTTTTTATTTTTGATTCATACGTTTTTATTTTATTTTTAATAATATTAAATAAAAAAAATTGATTTATATATAAAACTTTAATTATTTTATATAATTATTATAGGAATGAATTATTCTATTAAACATACTTTTGATCCTCTTTATAGATATGATAATAATAAAATATATATATGGATGACTCAAATTATTGAAAATAATAATAACCAGATTTTTATTTTAACTAAACATGGTATTGATGGAGGTAAATTAGTTGAACATATTAGAGAAGTAAAAATTTGTAAAAGTAAAGACAATTTAATAGAACAAGCTATTTTTAATGCTAATAAATCGTTTAAAGATAAAATTAATAAAGATGGATATTCAACTAATAAATATTCAAATACAAATCGTAATGATATTGATGATAAAATATCAGATGACAATTTAATAAATAAATCAAATATTAATAAAGATAGTATAAGACCAATGTTAGCAACTAAATTTAAATTTGAACAATTATCTAAAATTAAGAATAAATGTGTATCTTTACCATGTTTCATTCAAAGAAAATATGATGGACTTAGATGTATTATTTATAAAGATTTTGATCTTAATAAAATTATTCTTATGAGTAGAACTGGTATTAAATTTAATAATAATTTTCCAAATATTGAATCTGAATGTAATCATATATTTAATAAACTGAATGATGGACAATTCTTATTTTTAGATGGTGAATTATATAGTCATGAATTACATTTTCAAAATATTTCTGGATTATGTAGATTAAAATATGTTTCACCTGCTCAACAAACTGAATTAAATAAAATTAAATTTAAAATTTATGATTGTTTTTTTATTAATAATTTAAATATTCCTTTTCATGAAAGATTAAAATTTATTAATAAGCTTTCTACATTTAAACTTAATTATATTATACCAGTAGATACATATTTAATTGATTCTGAAAATCTTATTCGTAAATATCATAAACAATTTTGTGAAGAAGGTTATGAGGGTTCTATTTTAAGAAATACGAATGCACCATATACGATTCGTAAAAGAAGTAATGATTTACAAAAACTTAAAGATTTTGATGATGATGAATTTGAAATTGTTGGTTTTACACAAGGTCAAGGAGATCTTGAAGGATCTATTATATGGATATGTAGGACTAAAGAAGGAAAACAATTTAATGTAACACCAATAGGAACTAGAGAATATACTAGAGATTTATTTAAAAATGGTCATAAATATATTGGTAAAATGCTTACTGTTATTTTTCAAGGTTATACAGAAGATGGAATTCCTAGAATAGCTAAAGCTAAAGATATAAGAGAAGATTATTAAAATTTTTATTTTATTTTTAGTGAAAAGTTGTAAATAATAGTATTACTTGATTTATAAAATTTATTATATAAATACAATTTTATATAATATTATAACAAATTTAATCAATATATTAAATGAGGTGTCAAAAAAAATTAACGAATGGTAAAATTTGTAGAAATAAACTAAATCATGATGATAATATATCATCAATTCATGTAGATAAATCTAATAATGATTTAAATAATAATATAAATAAATATTTTTGTAATAAACATTATATATCCCCTTTAAATATTGAAGAATTAAAATGTTGTTGTATATGTATGAAAGAAAATTTAGAATTTAAAGAAATTATATTTTTGGAATGTAATCATATTTTTCATAAACCTTGTTTAATAAATTGGTTTAAGAAAGCAAATAATTTTAATAATTGTGATTCGAATCATTACGATTTTATAAATAATTGTATTTTATGTAGAAATAAAATTAATAATAATAAATTTTTGGAAAATATAATATTAAAAAATAATAAAGATAATGATTATGAAAATAAAACATTATTATATAAAATATTTCCTGATTTATATAAAAATTATAAAATAAAAAATAAATCAGATAGTTTTATTGAATATAATTTATTTTATGATATTCATGGTTAATTCTTTTTCATATTTATTTATAAAAGTATTTAAAAATATAATCATTTATATTATATATTATGAATAATTCATTAAATATTCAAGATATTATTTTTGATAATTTTTATACTTTTTATTTTCACAATGTTGATGAAAATGATTTTACAATTGAAAAATTTAAAAAAATTGGAACCATTAATAATATGGTAGATTTATCTAAAATCATTAATACTATACCTACTATTACGTCTGGTATGTTTTATTTAATGAAAAATGATGTAAAACCATTATGGGAAGAAAATATTAAAGGAGGATTTTGGACATTTAAATTAATGAAAAAGGATGCAGATAGAATATGGAGAATTCTTATTCTTAATTTTGTTAGTAATACTATAACAAAAAATAGTAATGAATCTGATTTAATTACAGGTATTTCTATTTCACCTAAAATTAATAATTGTATTATAAAAATATGGACTAAATTTAATCCTGATAATACGAATGCATCTAATATTCTTAATGATATTTTAGATCCTAATTCTAATTTATCTATTCTTGATAATTCTACAGCATTTTATAAAAAACATGATCAAAATTAAATATTATTTATACTTAAAAATATTTATATATATATTTTTATATAAATATAAATGAAAATTTTATTATATGGTTCAAATGGTTGGATTGGTTCCCTTTATTTACAATATATGAATACTAATCATCCTAATATTGAAATAATTATTGGTAATTCTCGTATTGATAATGATAAAGAGTTAGAAAAAGAAATTATTAATAATTTTCCTACTCATATTATTAGTTTTACTGGTAGAACTCATGGTGTTTATGATGGTGTTAAAATTAATACAATTGATTATCTTGAAAAACCAGGAAAATTAGTTGATAATATTAGAGATAATTTATATGGTCCTATTAATATAGCAACAATATGTGATAAATATAATATTCATTTTACTTATATTGGAACAGGATGTATTTTTAATTTTGATGATGATCATCCTTATGAACAAGAAATTAATGGTTTTACTGAAAATGATTTACCTAATTATTTTGGTTCTTCTTATTCTATTGTTAAAGGATTTTCTGATAGAATAATGAAAAAATATAATAATGTTTTAAATCTTCGTATTCGTATGCCTATTACATCTGATATTAATAATCGTAATTTTATTTATAAAATTGTTAATTATCAAAAAATTTGTAGTATTAAAAATTCTATGACTGTTTTGCCTGAATTCTTTCCTATTATTTATAAAATGATGAATAATAAATTATCTACTACTGTTAATTTAGTTAATCCTGGTTTAATTTCACATAATGAAATTCTTGAAATGTATAAAGAAATTGTTGATCATGATTTTACTTGGAATAATTTCTCTATTGAAGAACAAGCTAAAATATTACTTAGTGCTAGATCAAACAATTATTTAGATACTACTTTTTTAGAAAATAATTATCCTGAAATTTTAAATATTAAAGATTCTGTTCGTAATATTCTCATTCAATATAAAAACAATGTAGATAAAATCAAAGATAATTTTTTATCTTAATTAATTTTTATTCTAAATAATAACATAAATAAATTTATTATTAATTAAATAAATTTATACATATATTTTATAATATAATTATAATTTTTAATTATATAATTATGAATAGTAACAATGATATAAAAAAAACTAATAAAATTGTTAAAAATAAAATTACAAAATCTGTAAAAAAAACTAAAACTGTTAAATCTAAAACTGTTAAATCTAAAAGTATTAAAGAAGGTAAAAAAAAAGATAAAATTGTAAATAATAAAATAATAAATAAAAAGAATAATAATAAAAATATAGATAGTAATATTAATAAAAATAATAATAAATTATTTTTGTATGAATATTATTCTTGGATAGCTCCATATAAACAAATTCTTTTAAATATTTTTAATAATAAAGATTCTAATAAAAATAAATATAATTATGAAAAAAATTATTCAATTAAAGATTTTAATATTAATAAAGTATTTATAAAAATTTATAGTAAAATAATTGAATCAAAAGAATTAAAAATATCTTATATTGAAACTGATCCTATTAAATATGAGAATATAAAAAAAACGATTGCAGCGTTTCGTTCTGGTTTAACCTATTATGTAAAGAATACTACTAAAATTAATCATATTTCCAATGCATATATAAAGATATGGGAGATATTAAGAGTGTTTAATTTTAAATGGAAGAAGATGAATGAATTTAATGTATTTCATTTTACAGAATTACCAGGAGGTTTTATAAATTGTATGAATGATATGTCTAAAAAATTAAATAAGAAATATGATTGGAAAGCACAATCATTACATCCTAGTTTAGGAGGATTTGGTAATGATTATAATATTATGAAAAAACACCCTGGAAAACATGATTTTGGTCCTTTAAGCACGGGTGATATTATTGATCCAATTAATATACAATATTATTATGAAAAGAATTTAATTTATAAACCTATATTAGTTACATCAGACGCAGGAATAAGAGGAGAGAATATTGATTATTTTTTATTACAAAAATTAGAAATAGCACAAGCATTTAATGTAATAAGTAGTGTAATTATGGGTGGTGATGTTATAGTGAAACATTTTACTCCATTTTTATTGTCAGAGCCTAGTTCAAAAGATGGATTTTTAACCTTTATAGATATGATATATTATTATTATATGAATTTCAAGATTGTTTATTTTTATAAACCTATGGCTAGTAGTGAAGTTTCTGGTGAATTTTATATTATTGGTTTAAATAAAATAAATAATACTGATCAAAATGAATTAAATAAATTAAAAGATATTATTTCAAATCATAAAATTAATCAAAGGTTATTTGATTATAATATTTCTATTAATTTCATATTACAAATTTATAATTTTTTAGATAATCTTAATAAATTTAATGAAAATACAATAAGAACTATTAATATAGTTTTCAAAATGAATGACAAGGATATTGAATATATTAATAATAAATTTACAATATTTAATAAAATAAAATATAAAACTTGGATGAGTGAATTCTGGATTAATTAGATAAAATAAAATATTTTATAATACTATATATAATGTTTAGGGAAGGATTAGGAATAGGATTAATTATATTTTTTATAATTTGGATAATATCTTCAATTATAGCTTTCATATATTCATTAGTATGTTTTGGAAAATCTGGATCAGTATTAGATAAAATTATTGGACTTCTTTTAGCTATTTTCTTTGGACCCTTTTATTTTATTTATTTATATAATTATGGTGTCTATTGCAAATAAATTTCAATATATTATTTATTAAATAAAATATTTATATATTTTATTTATTTTATCACACTATTTTTATTACAGGTTCTATTTTTTTATCTTCATATTTATGATTTTTTATTATTTCTTT
>Ga0172362_10001485_pt1 | contig 20018 bp, 15 predicted proteins | sample LakKivs1_kivu2a2_FD_114534 | JGI IMG/M metagenome (GOLD analysis project Ga0172362, IMG submission 114534) | Sediment microbial communities from Lake Kivu, Rwanda - Sediment s1_kivu2a2 | ecosystem: Environmental > Aquatic > Freshwater > Lake > Sediment | place: Rwanda: Western Province, Lake... | reverse complement strand
GATTGCGTAGCTCCAGGGAAATCTGATTCAGATCGATATTGAGATTGATACCAATCCCCACAACAATGTAGGAAATCTGAGAGCCTTCGAGTTCTGATTCAAGCAAAATACCAGCGATTTTTTTCTTGTTGACGAGCACATCATTCGGCCATTTAATCATCGCAGTAACATGATACGCAGATATTGTCTGAGACACGGCAAGGGCTGCTATGAGAGGGAGTAGCGATGTCTTTTCAACCGGAGTTGTTGGACGAAGAATGATGGAGAGATACAATCCCCCCTTCGGTGACTCCCACTGTCTCTCAAAACGCCCCCTGCCTCGCTTCTGCGTCTCTGCGATTACCACAGTTCCTTCCAGCCCTCCTTGTTGTGCAAGGGTTTTTGCTAGAGAGTTCGTCGAATCAACCTCAGGTACCACCACAAGTTTCGTTGCGATTCCTACGGGAAGATCTGAAGCCAGTTCCAACAGGTGCTTCTTAAAAGAGCTCTTCATAGAAAGGATAAATAAAAAAAAGGGTATTATTTCTTTTGTTGGGCGCTATTCGTTGCCATGATCACTGCTTGGACTGCTGCCATGGCTGCCGCAGTCTTCGGACCAGTCGATTGCGCTTTTTTTTCCTGCACGTACGTAACGACTTGATCAAGGATTTTATAGCGAGGAATGAAACTGGTATCATACGTTCCTGCACGCCACTGCGGGTTATCCATGACCACCTGATGGAACGGGATGTTATGACGCACGCCACCGATCTGGAACTCCCAGAGTGCCCGTTTTACCCGCTCGATAGCACGCGACCGATCCTCAGCCCAGATAATCAGTTTCGCAATCATCGAATCATAAAACGGTGGAATCGTAAATCCTTGGTACACACCAGAGTCAACCCGAATCCCAGGGCCACTCGGCTCAGCATACCGGACGATTTTCCCTGGAGCCGGCATAAAATTATTCAAGGGGTCCTCAGCATTGATACGACATTCAATCGAATGACCACGGGGATGAATATCCTCTTGACCGTATTCAAGTGGTAAGCCTGAGGCAATCCGAAGCTGCTCTCGAGCCAGGTCAACACCAGTAGTGATTTCAGTAATCGGATGTTCCACCTGCAAACGGGTGTTCATCTCAAGGAAAAAATAATCACCACCACTGAACATGAACTCACAAGTACCAGCATTGTAATACCCAGCGGTTTTCGCAGCAAGGACTGCCTGGGAACCGATCTCTTCACGCAACTTGGGTGTCAACGCACAGGAGGGTGTTTCTTCGATGAGCTTCTGATGACGCCGCTGCACACTACATTCCCGTTCAAAACAATGAATCAGATGACCTTTTTTATCACCGATCACTTGAAACTCGATGTGCCGAGGGTTTTCAATGAATTTCTCAATGAACACTGAATCATCACCAAACGAGTTCTTCGCGAGCTGCCGGACCGTTGAAAGCGCTTTTTCCATCTGCTGCTCATCATCGACTTTGACAATACCAATACCGCCGCCACCAGCAGATGCCTTTAACATCACCGGGTAACCGATTTCATGGGCGATATCTTTAGCCCGCTCATGATCCGCTATTGCCTCAGTCACCCCTGGAACAACATGGACTCCAGCATGAATCATTGATTTCTTCGAATCAATCTTCGAGCCCATAAGTTTCATTGCAGACACCGGTGGTCCGATGAACTCAATACCATTTTTTTTACACATCTCGGCAAACTCTGAGTTCTCAGCCATGAACCCGTACCCAGGATGAATACCGTCAGCCTTACATTGTAGCGCGACATCAATGATTTTTTGTTTATTCAGATAGCTCTGGCTTGCTGGACCAGGACCGATATTGAATTTCTCATCAGCGTATTTCACGAAAAGTGCCTGCTGATCAGCATCAGAATACACAGCAACCGTGCCAATCCCGAATTCTTTGCATGCTCGCATGATTCGGACCGCGATCTCTCCGCGGTTAGCGACGAGAACTTTATTTAACATGAGACGCACCTTTTCATTAGAGGATTTGCATGAGGACATCGCCACAAGCGACGGGGGATCCTTCTTTTACAAATATGTCTTTGACATCTCCTTCTGCTTCTGATTTGATTTCCTGCTCCATCTTCATTGCTTCGATGGTTGCGATGATATCGCCTTTCTTGACCTTGTCACCTTTTTTAACTTTAATTTTGAGGATGGTCCCTTGCATGCTGGATTTCACGCCACCCTCGATATCCTTTGGTTTCTCTGGTGCTCCAGCACCAGGACCAGCGACCATGAACCCACCAGCAGGAACAACCTTGACTTCGTACGGTTCTCCATCGACTTCTACCTGGAACTCGGTGGGAATCTGCACAGGACCTGCCCGTTTCTCAGGAGGTTGTGTCTCAAGCCACAGCTGTTTAACCTCGGGGAATGATTGTTTCACCATCGCTCGTGTGAGCTGATGATCAATGGGTAATGGTAAGGTATCTGAAGTGAATTCAGCGATCGCCTGACCACGTAAAAATTTCAAACCAACCTGTGGATATAAAATGTAGGTCAGGACATCTTCTTCTTTTTTCATGAGAGAGCCGCCATCCATTTCTTTCAGCTCTTTTTTCTTCTGATCCCACAACGGTTCGAGTAAATCAGAGGGACGACAATCGACGACTTCTTCTTTCCATTTCGGTCCTAACACTTTTTTCATAATTTCTGGGTGAATCTCACCTGGCGGCTGTCCGTACATGCCTCGACAGTAATCCTTGGTTTCTTTTGGGATAACCTTGTAACGCCCATGCAGCACGTTCATCACCGCTTGGACTCCAACGACCTGACTGGTCGGTGTGACGAGCGGTGGATACCCGAGCTCCTCTCGGACTTTCGCTGTTTCATCAAGAATCTGCCGGTACTTGTCACGAGCACCTTGCTCTTCCAGCTGGAAGATAAGATTGGAAAGCATACCACCAGGGACTTGGTGGAGGGTGACACTCGGATCAACCTTCAATGCATCAAAACGGTGGAGATGACGGTATTTCTCCCAGACTTTCAAAAAATAACTCCTGCATTCGATTAGCAACCCTAAATCGTACTGCGTATCCCATTCTGTTCCTTGGAGAGCTGCCACTACACTTTCTGTTGCTGGAGCCGCAGTACCCCCAGAGATCGGTGAGAGTGATGTATCTAAAATATCTGCGCCTGCCTCGACTGCCCGTTGATACGCCATCCCCGTCATACCACTGGTATAATGGGAGTGGAGATCCATAGGAAGCGTCAGTCCAGCATCCTTACACCCTTTAATAATATCGTACGCACGCTGAGGGGAAATCATCCCTGCCATATCCTTAATACACAGGGAATCAGCACCCATCTTCTTGAGTTCTTTAAACCGATCAACAAAATAATCAACGGTGTGAATCGGAGAAATCGTGTAGCTCAAACACGCCTGTACATGCCCACCATTTTCTTTCACCGCTTTCATCGGGATTTTCATATTACGAAGATCGTTTAATGCATCAAAAATACGGAAATAATCACAACCGTTTTTCTTCGCATAATAAATAAATTTCTGAACAACATCATCAGGGAAATTCCAGTACGCGACAATATTCATGGCTCGCTCAAGCATCTGCAGTGGGGTGTTCGGCATTGCTTTTTTTAGTAACCGTAAGCGGTCCCACGGATCTTGGTTCAGATAGCGAATACAGACGTCATATGTGGCGCCACCCCATACTTCCAAGGAGAAAAAACCGACCTGGTCGAGTTTTTCTGCTATCGGAAGCATATCTTCTGTTCGCATACGGGTTGCGAGTAATGATTGATGGCCGTCTCGTAGAATCATTTCATGAAGTTGTACCATGGTCTTCACCTCCATTTCTCAACAATCACTGGAAAGCTGTTGAGGAGAATGCTCAAAGACGAGAAAGGGTATTCTGTTACCCTACTTAAGAATATCGGGATGACTAGGAGAAAATAATAAAAGGTTTTTCTTAAGAAAAAAAATTGCTACAGTAATCTTTTTGTAGGGGTGATATTATTAGTGCAGACCTTAGTGGGGCACGGTTATGAAAAACCTAATTCCAGTCGTGTTTATCCTGTCTTTGTTTTTTTGTGCGAGTTTTCTTCCTCTTTCTAGTGCAGTCATTCCAGGTGAAATTTACCATGGATCGACCCCTCTCGTTTATAGAAATGTCACGGTCTTTGCCCCAGCAGTCGCTGAAGCAGAGAGTGGGTATGTTGGGGTGATTTCTACTATCACATTGACGATTCAGGAGAACGGGAGCGGACGAGTCTTTGTTGACACCCTACCGTTAACTGAAGTCGATATGCAGGGATCTGCCCGTCTTGCTGTGAAAGTGGCTAGCGCTCTAGTGAGTACCGATACCAGATCTCATCTTGACCCTCAACATTGCGATTTTTTCTTTGTGGTGAGAACTTCATCGCCCATGATCGGGGGGCCTTCTGCTGGTGCGGTGATGACTACCGCAGTCGTCGCACTTCTTGAGAATTGGACCCTTGATAACAGGACGGTCATGACCGGTATGATCAACCCTGATGGGAGTATCGGACCGATAGGTGGTATACCCTACAAAATTGACGCTGCTGCTTCTGTTGGTGCCACCCGTTTTTTAATCCCGAAAGGACAGATGACGTATACCGAGACTATTACGGAGACCACTACGAATAACGGATGGACACAAATTATTACCAGACCAGTCACCAGAAACGTCTCTGATTACGCGCAAACAACGTATAGCATGGAAGTCTTTGAAGTGGAAGATATTAACGATGCTCTTGAGTATTTTACTGGGTGGACATTTCCTGCAATCGAAACAGAAAATAAGATTACCACAGAAGATTATCTGAATGCTATGGAGCCACTGGCAACTCGTCTTCTTGATGATGCGCGAGCATCATTTAGCAATGCGAGTGAGGCGTTCAACAATTCGAATATTCCGAATCGTTACCCTTATTATTATCGCAATGAGATCACAGATTTTCTGAATAGTGCTGAGGATCGACTCTTGGAATCAATCCATTGGTACGACGAAGAGCAATATTATACGAGTACGAGTAAATCATTTCAATCCCTTATTGATGCGAAATTCGTGTCATTTGCCTGCGAGTATTTTGATGTGAATGACTCGTCAGCGTACATCCAAACAATATTGACTGGTGCTCAACAGTTATTCCAAAATAACAGCCATCTTGCAAAAAATGCAAGCATTCACGGAATGGTTACCCTCCAATGCGTTGCTGCTGCTCAGATACGGGCTGTCGAGGCAGAATCCTATCTTTCTGATGCGCTCACTGATTTTAATGCTCATGATGATCTCAACGTACTCTACAATATTGCGTACGCCAATGAACGTAGTGAAAGTATCCGCTGGTGGTTAGGGATTTCCTCAGCGTTTAATGATACCGGGGACGTCAACGAATCCACGTTAAGCACCCTAGCTGACGAATATATTGATGATGCCCAACAAGCGATTGTGTACTCTGAACTAATTCTTCAAGAGATGGGAAAAACATCAACCTATCTTACAGATGCGAATGACCGATTAGATTCTGCACGATCAAATAACGAAAAAGAGTACTCTGCTGCCGCGTTGTTCGGAGCCTACGAATCGTTGGTACGGGCCAACCTTGCCCTCGAACTCGTTGATGGTGTCACTGACGAAAAGGTGGAGCGGGCTCGGCAACGAGCAAGCATCAGTATTACCGATAGTAGGAACCGCGGCATTGAACCGGTCCTTGCTGTCAGCTATTATGAATATGCACAAAGTCTAGCAAATGAATCCTCGCTTGATACCGCTATTATGTACTACAAAGATAGTGACATGATCGCTGGAGCTCTACGCTTCACCAGCCCGTACGGTGTTCAATCATCACGATACATTGGAATTCCAGAGATCTCCACACCATCATGGTTCTTCAGTCCTTCACGGTATCTGTGGTTGTTCATCTTCTTTGCCATCATCGGTGGTATCGGAGGAGTTGGACTAGGAATATTCATCGCAGCTCTTTTTTATAAAAAACCACAACAGGAAATCGCCCCTGAATCCACGGTTCCTCGTAGTATCGAGGATTATTACAAAAAACAGAAATAAGGCGTTCCTTTTACGCTTCCATATGCAACTCTCTGGAGAACTCGCTGGTTCTACTATTCTTGTGAAGAAACCAAAAGAGGTCGGACGACTGTATACGAAGAGTCATTTTGGTACCATGCTTTCTGGCAATATCCTTCAGCTCGACTTACTAGAAGGAGTCTTTCTGCTCGATGATCAAAAGATACGAATCTTTCAGAGACGAAGAGAAATTAGATTTGAAGAACTGGTGATTCTGGCCTCGCAGCAGATTCCTGAGTTTGAGATCAAGTACCTCGTGTTCAAAGATCTGCGTAACCGCGGGCATGCCCTTCAAGTATGTAAAGAAGAAAAACCTTCAACCTTCTCGCTCTTCAGAGAAAAAAAGGATACTACACCCCCTTGTTTTATCGCAACGTTTTCTGAACGAGATATCCTTGATATTGACGCTGTACATCATCTCCTCGAAGTGATTCAGAAAAAAAATGGGATGCTCTGGTTTGCGCTCGTTGATGAAGAAGGAGATCTCACCTACTACGATGTGACCAGAATCGATCTCAAAGGAACCGTTACTCCTCATCAGTACCCTCGAGGGACAGGAGTGTTATTAAAAAATCGACTGATCGTGTTTGACACCACTCTATCACAGGAATTACTCCAAAAAGAGTTTTTTGGTAAACCGTTTGGTCAAGGATTGCAGCTGTCGTTTGTAGAAGCATTATATCTGCTCGATCAAAAGGTTCTGACTATCAAAACAAACACTGAAAAGACCCTTTCAAAAGACCAATGTATACAACTGATGCAAAAACTTCAACCAGATATTTTATTGAGACTGAACGTCTTTCATGATTTGAAACAACGAAGATTGCTCGTAAAAACAGGTTTTAAATTCGGTACCCATTTTCGTGTGTACACCCAGCAACCAGATACAACCCATGCAGAGTACCTCGTTCATATCGTCGAAAAAGGATTCACCAGCATCTGGGCTGAGATCAGTCGAGGGGTACGTCTTGCGCATTCCGTGAACAAAGATTTTATTTTTGCACGGGTCGATGGTGACTCGATTCAGTACATAAAACTTGGGAGACTACGTCCGTAAAAAAACTTCTTTTTCATAACATATTTATACTCGCGAAGTATTCCCAAGAATCCTGATTTGCGGGAGGAGTTTTATGCTTCAGATACGATGGCATGGCCATTCATGCTTTGAGATAACCAACGATATGACAATTGTCACCGATCCCCATGATGGAAGGTCCCTTGGGATCCCAGCACCAACTGTTGTAGGAGACATCATTTTTGTTTCTCACGACCATTATGATCATAATAGTGTGCGGTCGGTTGAAAAAGAAGGATCGAAGATTATTACCGATGAACGCAAACGAACCATTGGTTCCATTCAAATCAATGGAATGATCGCGTACCATGACGAATATAGTGGTCAGAAACGAGGGAAGATTACGATTTTTAAATTCATCTGCGATGATGTCACCTTCTGCCATCTCGGTGATCTCGGTCATGAGCTTGATGAAAAAACGATTCAGCAGCTTGGGAAAATCGATATCTTATTCATCCCCATCGGTGGCACGTATACTATTGATGCTGATCAAGCATGGAAGATCATTTCTGCGATAAAACCAAAGATCGCGGTGCCCATGCATTATAAAATCGAAGGCCTCTCATTGCCGATTGCAGGTGTTGATTCCTTTTTAGAGAAAAGTGAGTATAAAATACTGAAAGTTGGAAACGAAATCGATATCGAAAAAGATGAGTTGCCAAAAGAACCAGAAATCTGGGTGTTCACCTTATAGATCGTCGTTTGAAGACTTCAGGGTTCACACAATTCGGTGGAACCTTTCCTTTCAGACCTGCGATCATGTTTTCTGCTGCCATGAGCGCCATTTTTGTCCTGGTTTCAATAGTCCCTGATGCTGCATGAGGCTGAAGCACAACATTCTCTAACTGTCTGAGTTCATGAGAAATCTCAGGTTCATGTTCATAAACATCGAGGCCTGCACCAAAAATCCAGTGCTCCTTTAATGCTTTGACCAGCGCTTTTTCATCGATCACAGGTCCACGGGAGGTGTTGATAAGAATAGCAGTATTTTTCATCATCCGTAGTTCCGGTTCACCAATGAGATGATGCGTGCTCCTTAACAGTGGAACATGGATAGAAATAAAATCAGCGTTTTTAAGGAGCTCGGGGAGCTGCACTTTTTTTGCTCCCAGCTCTTTTTCAAGTTGTTCGTTTCGTTTCTCTTCATCGACGTACAGAATCTTCATGTTGAATCCTTTGCTTTTCAGAGCAAATGCTGTGCCGATGCGCCCTGTGCCAATGATACCTAATGTTTTATTGGAGACATCTCGACCGAGCATGAGCATGGGTGCCCATCCTCTGAATTTCCCAGATCGGGTGTATGCATCGCCTTCAACAATACGACGGGCTACTGAAAACAACAAAGCCCAGGCCATCTCCGCTGTCGTATCAGTCAGCACGCCAGGAGTGTTACTCACCGGAATCCCTCGCTCGGTAGCTGCAGCAACATTAATATTATCAAATCCGACAGCGTAGGAAGCAATCATCTGCAGGTTTGGCTCAGCATAAATGACATCTCGATCGATAGGATCTGTTAACAGACAGAGTAATCCGTCTTTCCCTCGGACCCCTCGTATGATTTCTTCTTTGGTAAGAACACGATCATGAGGACTGACTTCAACCTCAGCAAAGGTTCCCAGTAAGTCAAGCCCTGGCTGAGGTATTCTCCGAGTAACAAAGACCTTCATACAATCCTTCCTCTCGAGATACTACTCTGATATGTAAATTCTGTTATGACGTTATGGTGAAAAAGGTTTCTGTTCTAATGATGTAATAAGAGAGCATAGAATTTCATTTAATGAGACAGGGACGGCATGTTGTTTTCCAAGGGTGACAAGAACACCATTGATTGAATCAATCTCAGTCGGTTTCCTATTCATAATGCTTTGTAGCATGGAAGAATAATTCTCAGAGGTATCGTGGATCACCTGTTTTGTTCGTTTGATCATCTCCTTTGGTGAAGCTGAGATGCCGATAGATCGAGCAATCGTTGTTGATTCGTTGCAGATGTGTTCGACGATTTTTTCTAAGAGCGGATTTTTCAATAGGAACCCGTTTTTACAATGAAAAAATGCGGTCAGGGGATTGATGCTTGAATTGATAATTGCTTTTATCCAGATTTCTTCAATAATGTTTTTAATAATCGTCGTTTCAATTCCTGCCTCGTTGAAAAGATGGTGAATAGTGTTGAGACGCTTCGTAATCGTCCCATCAAGTTCCCCTAATAAGGTCGTTCCTTTTCCTGTGTGTGTAATGATTCCTGGTTTCGAGAAAATCACACCGTGGGTTGTAATCCCACCAAGAATCTGTGTTTTGTCAACATACTGTGAAATACAGTCGATATTGTTCAATCCGTTTTGAAGCGAGAGAACAATCGTATGTTTCGAAAGGAAAGGACAGACTTGCTTTATCGCAGCTTCTGTATCAAAGGCTTTTACAGTAAGAATGAGAAGATCAGGTTTCCAGGGCATTTGGCTAATTGTCTCCACAGCCTTGATGGGCGTGTGTAATCGTGTTTTTCCTGTGATTCGCAATCCATTGTGTTGAATAGCTTGAATGTGCGATGGTCTTCCCACAAGAACAACAGTATTTTTTTTAGAGAGAAGTCCTCCAACGAAGGACCCGATGGCACCAGCCCCCATTATAACAATGTTCATATGTGAATCCCTAACTCCTTCCCTTTTTTCTCTATATCTTCTTTTGTTAACGCAAGTAATGGTGAAAAGACAGGGACGGTACAATGCTGCTTCCATTCAGTGAGTGTAGCGATCGGTTGATCAATGGTCTCCAAACTTGTACCTAGGACTACTGCATCATATTTTTTTTCTAGGATTATTTCGTTGAGGTTGGTATAAAATTTTTTTGATAAGGTATCAAGTTCGAGCAGCTCACCAGTCCCATACCACTGTTCCATGAATGAGGAGAGTTTCTTCTGTAAGGACTTGTTGACGATGAGAAAGTGAACGTCACAACCTCGTCTCATGAGATACCAGACAGCTAAGAGAGACTGGGGCGTATCAATAAGAGCAAGCACGGTTCCTTGTGTTCCCTGAGGAAGGCCACCGGTTCCACTGATTTTTTCTGTGAAGAGAAATGCTTTTTTATTCCGAATTTCAATGAACAGTTCGACATCGGGAGTAGTTAAATCAACAGGGGAACCGGTTGTTTTCACAATATCATTTCCAATGCGAACCGCGACCTCTTGACTGGTAAACGGATGGGTACCTGTCCGGGTAACCCGTAATGCAAACCTTGTTTTTTTCGTTAGTATCTCAGAAGCAAGACGACACATATGTGTTGACAGTTCATTTAAATCAGCGGTGGTCTCAAAAGCTGGACTTACAGAAACAACACCAAAAATACGTTGTAACACAGGAACACTTTTCGGAATGTCATCTGTATACAGATACAACCGCCCCCATTCTCGTTTCACGGTTCCTGAAAGATGTTCTACTTGGAGTGCCGTGTGGATATTCTTCATGAGTTGCGCTTCAAACGCGTTACGAACGTACTTACTTTTAAGAGATAGTTCTCCATAGCGGATCAGGATGATCGTGTTTTTCATCTGACCTCAGCATCACACCCCTCTACATTAACATTTTCTCAATCAAAACCATAAAGGCGACAGGATTTCGAAACATTTAAGGGCCGTTTTTCTGATGTAGGCGCTGATGAGCCCTTTCGTGGTGGGAAAAAAAAAAATTGTTAATACCTTCTATTCTCCTCCAAAGAATAGTACGCTGTCTGAAAGGCTGAAAATAGGGAAGATTTTCTATGGGCTCCTGATCTTTGTTCCAATCAGTATTTTTGTTGGAGTGTTTACCCAGAATCAAATCCTGATTTTCCTTACCTCCGTCCTTGCTATTATCCCCCTTGCTCGCATCATGGGATATGCAACGAAAGAAATTTCCTTACAATCAAACCCAACTGTGAGCGGACTGTTTTCAGCGACGTTTGGGAATGCCATTGAATTAATCATTGCAGTGTTTGCTCTGAAAGAAGGATTAGTCATAGTAGTACAGGCCTCTCTCATAGGAAGTATTATTGGTAATATTCTCTTACTGATTGGATTAAGTATTTTTATTGGAGGTTTAAAGTATAAAAACCAGCGGTTTAACAATGAAAGCACCGCGGTTTCTTCCACCATGCTAATAATTGTGTTTGCTGGGCTGGCGATTCCGAGCGTGTACGCGTTTCTGAATCCCTCTGGAACTCAAGTGCAGAACTTAAGTGATGCAGTCGCTGTCGTTCTTGCAGTCATCTATATCGCTGGTCTCGTGTTCTCTCTTAAAACCCACAAAGACCTGTTTGATGCAAGCGATGAAATGAAGGCAACCTACGAAAAACCAACCATGAACAGGAGGCTTGCAGCATTCATCCTCCTCATTGCTGTCGCGGTCGTTGCTATAGAATCTGAGTTTCTCGTTAAAGCAATCGAAGGAGCAGCACATGGTATTGGGATCACTCAAACCTTCATCGGCATCGTCCTCATTGCCATCATAACAAACATCGCAGAGAAATCAACAGCTGTTCATTTTGCTTTGGAAAATAAAATCGATGTTGCAATGGAGATAGGCTTGAGTAGTGCTATCCAAATCGCCTTGTTCGTCGTCCCTGTTTTGATGCTTATAAGTGAAGTGTTCCATTTCGGTTTTTCTCTTGTCTTTACTCCCTTTGAAATTCTTGCGGTGATGCTTGCAATTCTAATTGTAAACTATCTATCTGCTGATGGTCGGTGTAACTGGTTAGAAGGAGCACAGCTCATCAGTGTGTATCTCATTATTGCGATCGCGTTTTTCTTTGTTTAAAAAAAAAAATGGTTACCACTCGGATGTTATGACACTTTTTACTTCTTGTAACGAAGAATGTGGTGTTAATGAGAGATTGATAGGTGACATCGATATTTTTCCTTCATGGATAGCTTTCAGATCAGTCCCCTCGAGCATCTTCGTAAATTCCACGGGTGGTGTTCGTTGTAAAAATTTTCCCTTTGTTTGATGAAACAACCGTCCATACGGTTTCTTGAAGGGAGTCGTAATTTCTATGTCAGTGTCTACTGTAGCCTCAAAAGGTATGTTGACGGAAAACAAATCGACATCATCAAATCGGCGAAAGTTTATTTTTTTTATTAGTTTAAGAGTTATGTGCGCTGCGTTTTCAAAAACCGAATAACTCTTGGAATTATAGAAATCAATTTTCCCTCGAACATGCATTGGGACCTGCAGTGATACCGCGATCGCAGGAACACCATCGATTGCTGCTTCCATAGCTGCTCCAATAGTTCCCGAGCTTAAGATGCGTGCATGTCCGATATTGAGACCAAAGTTGATGCCGGAAACAACTTGTTTCGGACGCGTTTCTACAAGATCATATAAACCGATTTGAACACAATCGGCAGGGGTTCCCGATAGGGTGTAAAGATCAACGCTGTCGCGCTGTATATTTTTCAGTTCAAGTTCGGTTTTTGTGGTAATCGCTTTCCCAATCCAACTACGTCCGCGGTCAGGTGCGATCGCGACCACCGAATACTCTTTTCTGAGTGCACGGACGAGTGGTACAAAACCAGAGCAATTGTACCCATCATCGTTGGTGACAAGGATATCGGTCATCGGCAATCGGAAAAAGGAGACGGTTAATGAATCTTTCCAGGGTGTTGAGCATGATTTTAGAACGTTTATATAGATGGATTTGATAAGACACATCCGATGATTGCAAAGGCAGGCGAGAACTTTGATATTATTCTCATAAGTGGTGAATATTATGATGATCACCCGCTCTCACCTGTTGGGATTATCGCTAAAGTGCTGGATGCAAAAGGATACTCGATTGGTATCATTGAGAAACCTGAGACAAAAAAAGACTTCCTGCAGTTAGGTGCTCCTCGTCTGTGTTTTGGTGTGACCTCTGGTTCGATCGATAGTATGCTTCACAATTATACGCCGATGAAACGGAAACGAAGTGAAGATGCACATAGCACGGTGACGAAAATACCTGACCGTGCGGTTATTGTGTATTGTAACAAGATTAAAGAGTATTTCAAACCAAGTATCATTGTCATTGGTGGGATTGAGGCATCACTACGTAGGTTTGCTCATTATGACTATTGGGATAATAATATCAGGAGGAGTATTCTCCTTGATTCCCGAGCAAACATCCTTGTTTACGGCAATGGTGAGAAACAAATCATTGAGATTGCAGAGCGGTTACAACAAGGAAAGGATCTCCGTGGCATCGCAGGAACATGTCTCCTGAGCAAAGACCTTGATGCCTCCTTTGAACTGCTTCCCACCTATCAAGAAGTGATGGATGATAAACAGAAATTCTGTGACATGCAGATGATGTTTTCTAATGAAAAGAATCTTGCTCAGGAATACACGAATAATTACGTGCTGCAATATCGCTCTCCGACCTATACTACCAAAGACCTTGATTGGATTTACTCCTTGAACTATTCTCGGAAGTTACATCCGAAATCGTTACTTAAGATGGGACAATTCTCTGTGGTTATCCACCGTGGGTGTATCGGTGCGTGCAATTTTTGCTCGCTCTCACTCCATCAAGGAAACAGGATTATCTCACGATCAGAAGAAAACATTCTCAAGGAGATTCGCCAGCTGACCAAGCATCCTCGGTTCAAAGGCTATATCGATGATCTTGTGGGACCATCATCAAACATGTACAGCATGGAATGCACCAGGTACACCCCACTTTCGTACGAGAAACGAACGTGTTTAGGTGAATGCATCCGTTGTTCTGCTCTAGACAAGTCTCATAAGAAACTCATTACCTTACTTCGTAAAGCCCGCCAGATTGTAGGTGTGAAAAAAATCTTCATTAGAAGCGGCATCAGGTACGATCTTGCGCTTGAAAGCAAAGAATACATCAAAGAAATATCAGATCATCATATCTCCGGTTGTCTCAAGATTGCACCAGAGCATTTCTCAAAAGATGTTGTGAAACTGATGGGAAAGGACAATGCGCGGTTTGATGAATTCCTTAGGTATTTCACTTCAATCAACCAAAAGAAACAACAGGCATTGCGTTTCTACTTCATGATAGGACACCCAGGCGACAGCATCGATGACGTCCTCTTTTTACGGCAGATAATCAAAAAGAAGAATCTGGAGAATGTCGAGCAGTTCCAGCTGTTCACCCCGACACCGATGTCCTTGTCATCGTGTATGTACTGGACCGGTCTGAATCCCATCACCAGAGAAAAAATACCTATTGTCTACGACTATAATACAAAGAAGAAATTAAAACGAATCATGCTTGATGTGTGTCCTTCTTCACGGCAAGAACATTGGCAATAAAATCATTGTGTTAGAATTTTCCGTTCACTTTCTTCATCATGTCTCGTTCGCGGCATTCCCTGCAACGATCCCGGTCTGTTGGTCGTTGTTCGCTGACCTCCCAGTTGCCATCAGTGCGAACATAGATGGGCACCGAGGAACATTGAAGGTACCAATGGTAGCTCTTATCGTTTTTCTTCCAATAGAATGTCATGATGCATCACACCTCGTACTCTGGTATCATTTCACGCTATTTAACTTTTTTTTCTCTCATCACCTTTATTCTATGGGTTTTTATACTTCTATGACGATATAGAACCGTAGGAGGTGAAAGGTATGGACCAAAAACATATCTTGGAGAAATGGCTGCGTCAGCTGAAAGCTGATGAGATCAACCCTGATGCACTCGGACTTGGTTCTGATAAAGAACAAGCCATGAGGCACCTGCGCTTAGAAATCGATAAACTCTCAAAAGCTGAAACATCAACTATGAAAAAAGAATAAAAAAATATGTTGGTTATTCGTAGCGGAGTGCTTCCACAGGATCCATGGTCGCTGCTTTTCGTGCAGGCAGTACTCCTGATGCGATACCAATTAGTATTCCCACAATGGTGGCAACAAAGAACCATTCATACGAATAGGAAACCTGGATCGAGCCTGTGGCAATCGCACCACCAAGGCTTTGAATATTTTTATTCAGAAGATCAACAACCACGATACTGCCACTTGCACCAAGGATGACTCCGATGAGTCCGCCAAGCAGCCCAATGATCGTGGATTGATACAAGAATAACTGGAGGATGTCTCGTCGTTTTGCCCCAATCGCCATCATGGTACCGATCTCTCGTGTTCGTTCCGTGACCGTCGCAAACATAATGTTCGCAATACCTATCGCACCAATCAGCAGGGAAATCAGTGCGATCGCGGTGATGTATGTTTTAACAACACTCATGACTTGCTCGATACGAACAAGGATGTACTGTTGTGTGATCACCACAAAATCTGAGGATTTATCAATATAATTTTTTGCATCTGACTGACCGCTGTCAAGGTACTTGAGTATTTCTTGTTGAGCGTCCTCCACATGAGCAGTATCCGTTGCCTCTGCTAGTAAAAAGGTAAACGCTGTCACCCGTCTCAGTACGGTGCCAACATTAGACCCGAAATACGTCGAATAATATGGCTTTGAAGGACAGAGAATGGAAGGAGCAGCGATTTGCCCGTAAGACCGTGTCCCTTCATCCTTTAAAATACCCACAACTTTGGCTTTGAGTGTGACTTGGTCGATCCGTTGAATGTAGATAATAGAGCCCACATCAAGAGTCTTATCAGCTCCGAAGGCGGTTGTGAGACTTTTACTAATAACAATTTCATTTTGTCCTTCAGTGAACATCTTTCCTTTGTCGAGTTTTAAATTTAAAATCTCTAACAATGCTGGTGTGGTTGCATACATGGTTTCCCCGGGGGTGTCCTGCCATTGTAAAAACCCTTCTCGCAACGATAGTTTTTTAATGGGAACAACACCGATCGGAGCGACATTTTTTACATGAGGCAACTTGTCAATATTTTCAACGTCAGTCGTCGTAAACACAATGGAGCGAATAGAAAGCTGAGGGACATCACCACCAGTTCCTGTTCCAATGACCATCCCTGTGGGATTGAAAATATTCCACTGTTCTGCGATATAGTAGCTCACGGAATCACCAGCACTGGTCACCATGATAACGGAGGCAATACCAATGATGACACCGATTAAGGTGAGGAACGTCCGTACTTTATAGGACTTCATTGCATCAAGACTCATGATGAAGATATCACCCATCATACGTCTTCATGCACCTCCCCATCCTGCATGGTGACGACTCTGCTCGTGTATTTGGTAAGATTCAAGGCGTGGGTGACCAGAAGAATGGTTTTCCCCTCTTTGTTTAACGCAGAGAGGAGTTCCATGATTTGTACACCGGTTTTGGAATCAAGATTACCTGTTGGTTCGTCAGCAAGAATAATAGACGGATTATTAGAGAGCGCACGGGCAATCGCAACCCGTTGTTGTTGACCGCCGGAAAGCTCGTTCGGACGATGGGTCGCCCATTGTGTTAACCCGACTTTCTTGACCAACTCTATTGCTTGATCGTCGCGTGCTGATTTTGCGATGCCCCGAAAGACCATGGGAAGCGCTACATTCTTCTGCGCCGTCATGGTTGCAACAAGGTTAAATTTTTGAAAAATAAACCCGACTTTTCTACTGCGGATATCCGCAAGCCGATTGTCGTTTAACCCTGAGATGTCTTCACCTTCAATAATCACTCGACCGCTGGTCGCTCGATCCAGACAACCGATAATATTCATGAGGGTACTTTTTCCAGAACCAGAGGGGCCCATGATTGCGATGAATTCCCCTTTTTTTATTTTGAGGGTGACATTGTTCAACGCTTTGAACTCGGTTTTCCCCGTCCTGTAGATTTTTGAAACCGAGAGAATTTCAATCGCATAGTTATTTGCCATGGGTGATGAGCCTTCTTGATATTTATCGGGATTATATTTATTTAATTGCGGTCGATTAATTGTCTTCTTTTAATCTTTGCGCAAGGATTTTGCTGCGCTGTGCAACCACCATTGATTTGACGATAAATTCGACATCTTGGGCTTCTTCCACGCTTGAGACGTTTCCAACAATCATCATTCGGGTCACTCCTCAGTAACGGTTTTGCCTCTTTTCTTTAAAAGGACTTGTTGTACAACCCCTACCAGGGTTGTGTACAGTTCTTATCCAAATACAATAGGAACAACTATACCGGGATGGAATAGTTTCAATGATCTCTGAGAAAAGCTTGAATAGAGGGTTCTCTTTGTGGGGACAGCTGACAAACATCTACAACTGATAAAAGTATATAAAAGAGCATATATGTGTATATATTAAAGTATATATATCTCTATAGTTGGGGACGCAACATGAAAAACATTGTTATCAAAGGAGCACGAGAACACAACCTCAAAAACATCACGGTCGAGCTCCCCCGAGACAACTTCATTGTCATCACCGGTATCTCAGGATCAGGGAAATCAACCCTTGCCTTCGACACCATTTATGCTGAAGGGCAACGACGCTATGTTGAATCACTCTCCGCCTACGCACGACAATTCCTTGGGCTCATGAATAAACCTGATGTGGACAGCATCGAAGGACTCTCCCCAGCAATCTCCATAGAACAAAAAACAACGAGTAAAAATCCACGCAGCACCGTAGGAACCATCACAGAAATTTACGATTACCTCAGACTCTTGTACGCACGAATCGGAACAGCCTATTGTCCTGATCATAACATCAAAATAGAGGCGCAATCACCAGAAAAAATATCGGAACGCATCGCAGCAGATCACAAAGGCATGGTCACGATGTTGTCACCGATTGTTCGTCAGAAAAAAGGAACCTACGAACAACTGTTGAAAGACTTGAACAAAGAAGGATACACCCGTGTTCGCGTCAACAAAACCCTGTATCGGACCGATGAAAAAATTACCTTAGAGCGCTACAAAAAACATGATATCGATATCGTCATCGACCGCGTTGAAACCAGCGATATCTCACGACTCACCGAAGCAGTCGAACATGCCTTAGAACAATCAGAAGGACTCCTCATTATCGTCGATAAAAAAGACCATGAACACACCTATTCGTCGTCAATGGCTTGCCCTGTCTGTGGTCTGGTGTTCGAAGAACTCCAACCACGCATGTTCTCCTTCAACAGCCCCTTCGGAGCCTGTGAAACCTGCCATGGTCTTGGCATCAAAATGGAGTTCGACCCTGACCTCATCATTCCGAACAAAGAACTGAGCATCGCAGATGGGGCTATCGCCTTGTACAAAACCATACGGGATGGGTGGCGGAATAGCTACCTTGGCGCGGTCGCGAAACACTACGGGTTCTCGATCTTCACTCCTATTAAAAATTTAACAGAGCAACAATACAATGTGATCATGTACGGTTCCACAGAACCAATAAAATATGATTTCATCATGAAAAACGGGGATGCCCACTGGTCCCATATCGGCACCTGGGAAGGACTCATCCCACAATCAGAACGACTCTACAAACAAACAGAATCCGACTACCGACGCTACGACATGGAACGATTCATGAGAATCTCAGCCTGCCCCGCCTGCCAGGGGAAACGACTGAAGAAAAAAATCTTATCAGTAAAAATCTCTGGAAAATCCATCATCGACATCACCGATTTTTCCATTAAAGATAGCTTAGACTTTTTCAAGACGCTTCATCTCACCAAGAAACAAGAAGACATCGCCCGCCTCATTTTAAAAGAAATTAAAGCACGACTACAATTCCTTGATGATGTAGGGTTAAACTACCTGACCTTATCTCGGGCAGCAGGGACGCTCTCCGGTGGTGAGGCCCAACGCATCAGACTCGCGACCCAGATCGGTTCCAACCTCATGGGAGTTCTCTACATCCTTGACGAACCCTCAGTAGGTTTGCATCAACGTGATAACAAGAAATTGATACGGACCTTACAGAAACTGCGTGATCTAGGTAACACGCTCATTGTTGTTGAACATGATGAGGAAACCATACGAAGCGCAGATTACATCATTGATATGGGACCTGGTGCTGGGATTCATGGAGGAAAAATTATTGCGGAAGGAACACCACGAGAAATCGAGCGGAACCCACGCTCCCTTACGGGGAGGTATCTTTCAAAAAAACTTATGATTCCAGTACCTGAGAACCGACGCAGGTCTCAACACTATATTCACGTGCGAGGATGCACCGAGAATAATCTAAAGAACATCGATGTGCACATCCCCATAGGAGTTTTTACCACGATCACTGGTGTTTCAGGGAGCGGGAAATCCACGCTTGTCTACGAAATTCTCTACAAGGGGTTGATGAGAAAACTCCATGAATCACGTGACGCCCCAGGGAAACACACAGGCATTGAGTGTGACACCGAGATCGATAAAGTCATTGTGATCGACCAAAGTCCTATAGGGAAAACACCACGCAGTAACCCAGCTACGTACACGAAGGTGTTTGATGAGATCCGTAGTATATTTGCCCAGACACCAGAGGCGAAACTCCGTGGATACAAAACTGGTCGGTTCTCCTTCAACGTCCGCGGTGGACGCTGCGAAGCCTGCCAGGGCGACGGTCTCATTAAAATCGAGATGAACTTCCTCCCCGATATTTACATCGAATGCGAGGAATGCAAAGGAAAACGGTACAACAAAGAAACCCTGGAAGTACAGTACAAGGGTAAATCGATTGCTGACGTGCTGCAGATGAGTGTCGAAGAAGCCCTCGTCTTATTCGAAAACATCCCGTACATTCGACGGAAACTTGAAACACTCTCTGAGGTCGGACTTGATTACATTAAACTTGGGCAGAGCTCAACAACCCTCTCGGGTGGTGAAGCACAGCGTATCAAACTCACCAGAGAACTGTCGAAGAAAAGCACAGGACGAACGCTCTATCTTCTCGATGAACCAACCACGGGACTGCATTTCCATGATGTGAAAAAACTCATTGATGTGCTCAACAACCTGGTCAGCAAAGGAAACACGATTGTG
>Ga0172362_10001484_pt1 | contig 20020 bp, 13 predicted proteins | sample LakKivs1_kivu2a2_FD_114534 | JGI IMG/M metagenome (GOLD analysis project Ga0172362, IMG submission 114534) | Sediment microbial communities from Lake Kivu, Rwanda - Sediment s1_kivu2a2 | ecosystem: Environmental > Aquatic > Freshwater > Lake > Sediment | place: Rwanda: Western Province, Lake... | reverse complement strand
GTTAATCTGCAATGCTCTACTCCCACTGCAGATTGGGATAATAGCAAAATACAGTTAATCTGCAATGCTCTACTCCCACTGCAGATTGGGATAATAGCAAAATACAGTTAATCTGCAATGCTCGTGTGGTGCAATGGCTAACACTCGGCCCTGTCGTGATAAGCCAATTGGCTTATTAACCTCCACGCACGGAGGATAAAAAATCACAGAACGGCCGCAATCCGGGTTCGAATCCCGGCACGGGCGTGATACCTTCTTGGCACCTTCAAGAGACTCTTTTTTTATATAGCATCAATGACATATCCCTGAAATGATCTAGCTTTTTAAACACCCTTATATTCTGTTATAGCTATCATGTTATGTTAGAATTAGTGATAAAAACATTGTTTTAACTATCTTCATATTCTTCTAAAAGTTCTTGGCCTTCTTCAGAATCAAAATCAACAAAATCAATGCTGGGCTTTTCCATATCTACCTTTCTGAATTGTCTAAGTCTTTCATCAACTGTATATCCCTTGAATTTGGGTAATTCTTTTACCATTTTTAACCTCCTGATATAATTTATTTTTCTAGCGCCTCTTTTATACAAACTTTCTTTCCATCTTTTTCAGCATTTTTAGGATATTCTTGAGTTTATAATCAAACAAATTCCAGAATGCATCTAAATTAACTTCAAGAATACCTAACCTGTCATCCTGATTGAGCCTTTTTCTTATAAGGTCTTCAAATGGAACTTTCTGAAATCCTGCTTCAAGTTTAAGCCAGCTGTATAAATTGGCATCAAGCTCAATTGATAAAGTTGTTTTGTCTTCCATTTTCCCTCCCACAATTTAATTTTTTTATCACCTCTTCTAGCATGAGTTCTATTCTTTCGATTCTATCTCCACTGTCCAGTTTTCTCCTGCACAACTCACATAAAGAAATTTTTTCATTCTGGGCCTGCTTTTGGAGCGATTCTTTAAGTTCTGTTTCCATCCATAACCAGAGTTTTGAATTCATTGTCATTTTTTGTTCTAATTAATTTGTTTATTTTTTCCTCTAATTCCCTTAATTTTCTCATTATTTCTTCTCCAATATCTCTAGAAGCTTCAGTTTCCATTTTTCAGCCTCCTATTTGCAATTTTAATATAATCATTATTCAGATCAAATCCTAGAAAATTCATACCTAGTTTTTTAGAAACAATTGCAGTTGTGCCACTTCCTATAAAAGGATCTAAAACAACTCCCGGCTCAAATCCTGCATTACAATTGCAGCCCAAATAAAATATTTCCTTTTCTTTTGAGAAATAATCTTTCTCAATGTAATTTTTTATTTCCTTATTGCTCGCTTTCCGGTCATTTCCTTTTAATCTTCCTTCTTTAACATCCCTGATTCTTAGATTAAAAGCATAAGGACTTTTTCTTATCCTGATTATTAAGTGAGGTGTTCCGCATTTTTTGCATACTTTTTCTGGACACCCTGCCCGAATACAAAACTCAGGCAGGGTTTGAGGAAACATAGCAAAATGACTTTCTTTGCTGGGTTCCAAAGGGAATATTACGCAGTCGCCCGGATTCTTGCCTTTTAGATTCGTTCCATGTTTCTTATCTTTGTAAGGAATCCTTATTTTATCTAAATTAAAGAAATATTTCTTATCTTTAACAAACAAAAATAATGATTCTGAGTTTGTATTTAACCTGTCTTTTACAGAACAGGGCATAGAAGCCCCAAAAGAATCTTTTGTCTTGAAATTGCAGCATTGTTTAACCCATGTTGCATCATTCCTTAAAATTAATCCTGTTTCATTCTGGCATTTTATAGCTACTCTATGAGGAATTAATAATTTTTGTTTGTGTTGCAGCCAGTTTGATTTAAACTTGCCTCTTATGTTCTTAGGGAGCATATGATTTTTCAGAAAATCAGCTGATTTTTCATTTCCGGCTTTAGAATAAAAAGAATCTCCTAAATTAAGCCAGATTGTTCCTGTTGGTTTAATAACTCTTTTGCATTCTCTTAATATTTCAACAATCTTATTAATATAGTCCTGGGGATTGTCTTCTAAACCTAATTGTCCATTAACTCCATAATCTCTTAATGCCCAGTAAGGAGGAGATGTAACAATACAGTCAATATAATCATTTGGGAGCTGCTTTAATCCTTCTAAAACATCAATGCAATGAATTTTGTTTAATTTAAGATTCATGAAGGTTTAGAAATAAACCTTTTTTATATATTGGCTCGGGAACTTTTGCGTAGACTTTTTCATACGTTTTTTCATACACTTTTGCGTAGACTTTTTCATATGAATTTCTTAACGAGCCACTATTTAAAGAATAGAGTCTGGAACAGAATTATGAAATGTGTTATTTGCAGAAAAGAACTTGACAACAAAGAAAAGAACATCTGCAAGACATGTTTCGAAGTTTTCAGGATAAAATATCCTGATAAAAATAAATTTAAAAAAATTTTAGAATGGCACAAAAAAAATTTAGAACAAATGGAAGAAGAATAAAAATTTGGCCCATAGCTGTGTTTTTGCTTTTGATATTAACGCAGATAGCTTTAGTGAGTGCGCAGGAAGAAACTTTTGAAGAAATCCTGAAACCAGTCAGGACTATTTACGACCTTGTAAAATATACTGCAACAGTAATTGCAGGATTGGTATTGTTGTTTGCGGGAATAACCTATATCATGAGTGGCTCTGATCCTGGAAAAAGAGAGAAAGCAAAGAATATGGTAATGTATGTTATCATAGGTCTTATCGTTATCTGGGCAGCTCCGTTTATTGTAGATTTAGTTATAGGCAATTAGGAGGCTAAAATGAGAAAAGCATTTATTTTGTTAGTTGGAACTTTATTGCTCCTTCCTCTTGCTACTGCTTTAAACTGCAACAGTTTAGGGGGAGGAGATCTTATTATTTGCAAATTTATTTTAGACAGCAATCTAACGAACGAAGAAAAAGATTTGTTAATATTAGATATTTTCAATAAAAATAAGATATTTCCTGATCATGATTTTGTTTATTCCTGGAATACTGCTCTGGATATCAGGAATAGCCCAGAAAGCAAATACACAAGCCAGGGTGCAATAAAAAACGCATGGATAAGTATTATCTCTCTAATGCCCTCTATTACTGAAAATGAAACCTTATACGTTCCAGAACAAGGGGAAATATTAACAAAATATGGTTATAATGTCCAGCTGCCTTCTGGGACTGCTTTAGGAGACTGTAAAACCTATTATTCTCTTGAAGATAAAAATGAAAGATTATATCTTTATCTTAACAGCAGGTTAATAGGGCAGGATGAATTATCCAGTTTTTCTCTTATGCCTGAAGAAAAAGAGCTTAATTTTATAGCAAGATTAAAAATAGATATAACATATAAGGTAGTCCATTACAGGAACAAAAGATATTGTGTTAGTTATGAAGATGGAACTTGCGTAGAATACAGGACAACATGTGAATATAGTTCTACAAATTATCAGACAGACACCTTAACCTTAACAGATAATCTTAATGCTGAATCTTACAGACAAAAACCAGAAAGCAATTTTAAGATAATAAACAAATATAATGGAATTACTCAGGGAGTTTTAACAGCAAGGAATTTCACTAATCTATTCCTGAATTTCAAGGATTCTCGATACGAAAACAACAAATATGTTTATTCTTATGATTACAGATCTCCATATTATATTTTAACATTAAAAGCAGAGCCTTTTGAACAGGAAACAGGAACTAACATTCATGTTGATAAATCAGGAGATAATTTTACTTTTACTATAAAAGATATTGAAAATTGCGAAGTAGAGCTTCAAACACACTTTGAGTCTGTTACTAAACAATGCACTCTTAATTATAATCCGATTGATTTTGAGATTAAAACAAATAAAATTAATTACTATGAAAATGAGACAATAAGAATTGAGATTCTTCCTAAAGATACAGAAATTCAGCTTACTTACAATAATGAAACTATTACTGCTAAAAATAATGCAGAATTCAAGGCGGTTCTATATGAAAATAAGATAACAGCTAAGGCAGAAGATAAAGTAACAGACAAAATAATTAATGTAAAAAGTCTTGAAAACAAAAAAATTATTCTTAATTTTCTCTCACTTTCGCTTATCGCAATTATCACTTATTCCTTAATTAAAAAATATTATATTAAAAACCCTGCTCTTTAAAATGGCTGAATGTACTATAACAAATCTCGCTTCATGCATACCTGAAAAATTCTTTGAATTTATAGTTAAGATTCTAAATGAACCAGTACAGCCCCTACTGGATTTAAATAAAGATTTGATGACCAAGCCAGTGAATATAGAGATATTTGCTCAACCATGGGCTATAATAATCTACATCTTATCTTTGTTTTATGGTCTTCTCTTGCTTTATGTAGGATTTAGATTTTTAATTTCAGGACACTCTCCAGAGCAAAGAGAAAAAGCAAAATCTACTTTAGTTAATGTGATGATTATGATGGTTTTAGTTCAGGTGAGTTTTTTTCTTTATTCTCTAATCTTAGAGGTAATCGCCTCTTTATCAACAGCTGTTTTTAACATGATTGATAAGAGCTTTTTCCTCATAACAATTGATAATCTGGCTAATCTTGGCTTAGAGATACTGTTTTTAGTACCTTATGTAGCTGTATTGGTCTGCACATTAATTTTATTAGTATTAAGATATATCTGCGTAAGTGCGGGAGTTATATTTTTTGCATTAGGAATCTTCTTTTACTTTATTGAGCCCTTAAATTCTTATGGAAGACTAATATTAAACGGATTACTGACTTTAATCTCCCTACCTTTTTTCTATTCTATTATTTTCCTTGCATCTTCTAAATTATTAGATATAGACACTTTTGAGAATTTCAAGATCCTTTTAATGATTGGTGCTTTTGCTTTAGTTATTCTTGGAACATTAATTTTAATTTTATTTGTGATTATAAAAGCTGCTTCAAGTGTTGCAGGCCCGATAAATCAGGTTGTTAGCGTCGTTAGCTCTGTTACTTAGGAGTAAAAATGTATGAAATACCTCAACAGTTAGAATACAAGGAAAGAATTGTATTTAACCTTACTTTCGGCCAGCTTTTTTATGCAATGATATTTTTCCCATTTGCGTTTTATTTTTTCTTTAGGTTAAATGCAGGTTTGAGTGTCAGGATTTTTCTAACTTTTATTCCCGTTTCTCTGGCAGCAGGTTTCATGTTTTTTGAACTGGCTGATAAAATAAGAGACTGGGTTGGTTGGTTTAAATTAAGAGAACTAAAAGAAAGAAAAATAGACGAATTCTTCGGAATTAAAAAAATTGATGATGATTTAATCCATACAAAAAAGAAAAAACTGGCGGTTATTAAAGTTGATTCAATTAACTTTGATATAAAACCAAAGAAAGAGCAGGAAACAATAACCTACGCATTTCAAAAGCTTCTTAACTCTTTAGATTTCCCCATACAGATTCTTATGACAACGGAAACTTTAAGCTTGGATGAATATCTGGACAGCCTGAAAGAAAGGCTTAAAGATAATGAAAAATTTAAAGAAATTTTCCAAGAGTATCAGGAGCACATGGAAAAAATAATTAATCAAAACAGTGTCTCAAACAGAAATTTTTATTTGATTATTCCTGAAACTACAGATATTGACATACAGTTAAGAATATGCGAAGACAGGCTCCATAGTTTAAATCTAAAAACAAAAAGATTAACCAATAGTGGTTTAAGAGATCTTTTGATTCAGGTATTTAATAACGATGTAAAAGTAAGATATCTGCCGAAAGAAATAAAGAACAAACCTGATTATATTATTACCAATGATAAGTTAAGCAGGACAATTTATGCCCATGGCTATCCAAGAATTGTTGAATTAGGATTTTTAGACCGGATTGTAAGCAGTATCGGTGATTTTAATCTCTCCCTGCATATTGAGCCCTGCTCTTTAGAAACAACAATGATTTTATTAAACAGAGAACTGCAAAAACAAAGAGCAGACCTTTATTCTGCAAAACTGAAAAACCAATTAAATCCCAGTTTAGAAATAAAATACAGGGATACCCTAAAAACACTGGAAAACCTCCAAAAAGGCAATGAAAAACTGTTTAACATAAGCTTATATGTTAGTTGCAAAGCAGATAATAAAAAAGAGCTGGATTTATTAACTAAAAAAGTAGAATCTGAATTAAACTCTTTATTGATAATTCCAAAACTTCCCAAATTCAGGATGCTACAAGGTCTTAAATCCTGCCTGCCTTTAACAGAAAACGCACTTAAAATATCAAGAAACATAACAACAGAAGGACTATCTGCATTTTTTCCGTTTACATCTTCTTTTTTCAAATTTGATGATACTGGAATCTGGTTCGGCTTAAATAAGAATAACATTCCTATAATAAGAGACGTTTTCAGGCTTTCAAATGCAAACGGCATTTGTTTGGCTAGTTCTGGAGCAGGAAAAAGCTACATGGCTAAGTTATTTATTTCAAGATACTTATTAAACGGAACAAAAACAATTGTGATTGATCCGCAGGGAGAATACAGGGATTTGGTTGAAAAATTCGGAGGGCAGGTTATTAATTTATCAAGGGAATCTGATACGATTATTAATCCTCTTGATTTAATGGGCCATACTTATCCTGACAAAAGACTTACTTTAATGGATTTAATGCCTATAATGCTGGGAAATATAACTGAGCCTCAAAAAGCTTTTCTTGATAAGGCACTTACAGAAGCTTATGAGAAAAAAGGAATTTATATGGATAAAGAAGAAAGCGAAGGGTGGGAAAATGAGCCTCCGATAATGGAAGATTTATTAGAAGCTATAAATAATATAGAAAAATCAGCGAATGTTCAGGAAAAAGTAATAATAAGGAGTTTAATTAACAGAATTGATATGCATGTTCACGGAGTTTTTTCTTTTCTTAACAGAGATACAAGCATAGATTTCCATAGAAACCTTATTTGTTTTGATTTAGGAGAAATGCCAAAGCAAGTAAAGCCAACTATGATGTTTCTTATTTTAGATTATATTTACAGTAAGATGAAAGAAGATCTTAACAGGAAACTGCTAGTTGTTGATGAAGCATGGTCTCTTCTTTCAAGAACAAGGGAATCTTCATATATTTTTGAGATAGTTAAGACATGCAGGAAATTTAACCTAGGATTATTGCTAATAAACCAAGAGGTTGAGGATATGTTAAACTCTAAGGCCGGGAAATCTGTTCTTGCAAACAGTTCATACACTCTTCTTTTGAGGCAGAAACCAGCTGTAATAGACGATATTCAGAAAACATTTAATCTAAGCAATAATGAGAGAGTTTCTTTATTAACTGCGATGGTTGGAGAAGGAATACTGATTATGGAAAATGAGCATTCAAAAATTAAGATTGTTGCATCAGACAAGGAACACGATTTAATAACAACAAACGCAGATGAACTTCTAAAGAATAATGAGGGAAAAAACAAAACAGGAAAAACACCAAGCAGAAAGAAAAAGAAAAACATCAATATTAAGATAGACCCAAGAGAAAACTTTTTTAAATTATCTGAATTAAGTAAAGATGATATAGATTATCTTAAGAAAAAAAGGTACATAGAGTTTGAAGGGAGCAGTATAGACTCAAGCAAAAAAGAAAAATATCTTATTAAGCCAAGATTTAATGAAAGCCCTCAACATTGCTTCCTGACTTATGACATAGCAAACTATCTTAAGACTTTTAAAAAAATAAAAAACATCAGAACACTGGAAACAAAAAAACCAGACATACTTTTCAAAATAAGAGGCAAGGAATATGCAATTGAAGTTGAGACAGGAAAAATGCTCACGCACAATAAGACAGCACTCATGGAAAAAATAGAAATAAACAACAGAGATTATGGCAAGAGATGGTTTTTTGTTGTCACCAACAGGAAACTTGCTTCGAAATATAACCGGCTAGCTGTTACATGTGATAAAAGATATATAAAAAATAAAATAGACAAATTAACAAAAAACTAAAAAAGAGTCACCTTGTTTGGGAAATGCCAATGCCATTTCTCGACGATAAAATCAAAGAAAAATTGGAAAAGTCACCAAAAGTATTTATATGTATGAGAGAGAGTGAGTATATATGAAGAGAGAATAATTATTTCCTAATTAAGAAAAATACTGTCAATGCCATGATTAAGGTTAAAATCCCTATAATACCCTCAAATTCAGGAATTATTGTAATTTCAATATCTGGGTCAATCTCTTTTGAGTATACTTTTTGACCAAGATAATCTTGTGAGAATTCAATTAAAGGTTCACTAGAAATTATATCTGTATCAGGATTAAAAAAGAAGTTTCCAAGATAAATGAATTTAGAATTTCCGTTCAAAGTCAAAACTTCTACTTCAACTACATATTCTCCCTGCATTTCTTCTGGAATCTCAGTTGTAAAATCACAATGATAATTTCCAGTAGTAGCATTAATTTTGTTTGTAAGAATGCATTCTGCTTTCAGGTTATTTCCAAAACTAATTGTGTCCCCGATACTTACAAAAACCAAGTCAAGTTTTTCTATGAAGTAATCAACCTGCACATCAAAAACTATCTTTTCTCCTTCAAATAAATATGTCCTAGGATAGTAGCCATAACTTGAATCATAAAGCATTATTGTTCTATTGCCCTCTATAATTCCTCCATCTCCTTCTATCCAATCATCTATGAATGCTATATCACTTATTAACTTCATATCAAGTTCAGGCTCTATTACTAAACTAGGATTTAAATAAAGAAGAGTCTGATTAGTGCTTCCTGTTCCCCTTATAATAACCCATCCAGTATCAAATTCTCCGATACAAGCGGCAGGAGTAATTATTCTCAATCTTAATAGCATGTCTTCTTCACTAGATAATATATTTTTCGTTAATCCTTGAATAACCGGACTTTCATCTTTAGACAATGTAATATAACCTTCAGCATCAGATCTGGAATCATCTAATGTAGAGTAGTTCCAGATTTCTGCATAATATGCAATATAACTCGGATCAAAGTGATTAGTCAAAGGGCATACAGCTCCAGAACCGGTAGTATCATAAAAATCTGTTCCACTCATAAACATTTCAATATTTTCTTTAGAGTCTGTATTGATTGTAATCCAATCAGAGTAAGCAGGTCTTCCTGCAGTTATTTTTTCAAGATTCAGATTTTCATATTTTGTGTCATCCATCTCTAGAAGAATTCCAGATACATAAGAAACATCTAGGAAGATTAACAAGAAAAATGCTACAAGTACACTCACCATTATTTTATTTTTCATCTTATTTTTATCAAGAACTCTCTTCCCTAAGGGCTAGAAATATATAGTATTTAATATTTTTAAGCTTTCTGTATGAATTGTTGTATTTAATGGTAGTGAATTATATAACCATTATCCTTGTTTGAATTGTCCGTTGTTTAATTATTATCTCTTTATCATAAAAAGAAGATTGGGGGATAAATTTTTATGGAAGTTTATACTTTTTATTAATTTTTTTATCTAAACTCAGTAGTAATCTTTATAAACTTAACAACCTTTATATAATTAGTAAAAGAGAGGCTAAGGGAGATGAATAAAAAAAGCCTTGCGTTCGTATTTATTTTCTTACTAGTTCTTAGTGTAATCTCTTACAGTTCTGCATTAGCTGAATATAATCTAACTTACGACGGAAACGGTAATTTAATCTCGGGAGATGGAAAGTATAGAGAGTATAATGAGTTTAATCAATTAATAAAAATTTATCAAGGGAATGATAGTTCTGGGGATTTACTTGAAGAATATATACATCATCCAACAGGGGATAGAGTACTAGTAAAAAAAGTTCATCTTGATGATACTGATGGTCCTGAAGAAACGATTGTTTATGTAAATGAAAACTTTGTAAGAAGATATGATTTAACAGGGATAAGGGAAGTAAATGATACCTATTATGTTAGGGATGACTTGGGGCTTGTTGGGGAAGTAGTATTTTTTGGAAACGATTCTGATATTGGTTTTACCCAAGGAAGAAAAATTTATTACCATAATGATTACATGGGAAGCACTAGCGCGATTACAAATGAGTCAGGAGATATTATTGAAGAAACATTTTATGACCCTTATGGAGATATACTTGAAGGAGGAAGCGTAAGCAGGTATTCCTATGAAGGAAAGGAGCTTAGTGCACAGACTGAGGAATATGATTTTGATTTCAGGAAATATGATCCAGAATTGATGGTTTTTACTCAACCTGATTCTGGAGTTCAAGATATTTATGACCCTCAAAGTCTAAATAGGTATTCATTTGAGAGAAATAATCCTTATAAATATATAGACCCTAATGGAAAATTTGCTGTAGTGCCTCTTTTGATTGCCGGAGGTATTGCTGCTCTTGTAGGGGCAGGGTTTTATGGTTTAGGAGTTATCAGTGGAAAACATGATTTTACTTGGAAAGGATTGGGGGGTTATACTGTAGGGGGGTTTGTAGGTGGTTTTGCCGGTGCCGGTGCCGTAATGGTGGCAGGAGCGGTTGGGCTAGGGACTGCTTTAGGTGTTACATCACTAATCGGAATAAGTGCAGCAGGTGATGTGGCTTCTCAGATTATAAGTAATTATGGAACAGATAGTCCCTTATCGGAAGGAGTTTTAAGTGCGGGAGTATTTGGCGGTCTTACTGCTGGTTTTAGTAAATATCTTCCAGATCCAGGCATTTATAGAATAAAATATACCGCAAGTTATTTCACCAAGAAAACAGGGTGGAGATATTTGAGAAATATTGCCATTACAGAATCGAGTTATAATACTCTTATGTATAATTTAGGAACATCAGATGTGTTTAACTTTCAAAGTTATCACGTTGATCAAACAAAAGAAACTGCTATAGGTAGCGGTAATCCAAGAGGTTCAACATCTTATTATTATGATGAGAACTCTGGGGGGTGTGTTTGTAGGCTGCCTCCTCCAGAGGAAGAATTTTGGGAACGTATTGGAATTGACCCCAATCCCCCCTCCCCATTTAATAATTAAAATGAAGAAAGAAAAAATATTTGATAAAGTTGAAAAAGAGTCAATAGTCTGGAGAGATAAACTCTCAATTAAAATATTTCTTAGTATTTTATTCCTAACTTTTATTATTCTACTAAGTATTTTATTCTTCATAAGTAACATGTTATGGAGGATATTAAGTCTTATATTCATAGTATTTATGCTTGTAGGCTTATTGGACATTTCAAGGAGAAAAACAGTTTCAGTCACAAAAGAAGGAGTTTATATGAATAACGTAAAATTTGTTAATAATAGAATAAAAATGAAACAAAGAAATGTTTTGATTAGTTGGAGCTTGATTAAAGAAATAAAAATTGTAAATAGAATTTCAAGGGGCGGATATTTTAGTTTGTTGAGACCTCTTTTAGTTATAAAAACAAAACAAAACAAGTTATTTCGGGATATATTATATGATCCAAAAGGATTTAGCCAAGCTCTAAAAAGAATAAGTAAAAGTTCCCTAATGTCAAAAGATTCAAAATATTTGAACAAGGAGTATATTAAAAATGAGACGAATGTTTAACATAACGAATAAAAATTTTAAGATTAAGAAGGTACTTTTATCCGTAATTTTCTTGTACTTCCTGTTTTTTTTCCTGCAATTTGTATCGGCTAGTGGAGACGAGTATAAGCCCTATCTTCATAATCCGAGCGTGGGAGACTATCCTAAACTGGAGACTTATGGGGTTTATCAAACTCAATTATTCCCTGGAGCCGCTACATATAGTTATAATATAGAAGTTCCTAAGGGCGTCGTGGGATTATCCCCCGAGATTACAATTATGTACAATAGCCAAACCGCTATCCAGACTTTAGGAATAATGGGTGCCGGGTGGTCCGTTACTTCTGATTATATCATAAGGAATGTTAACTTTACTGTGGAAGATACTAGTGACGATTACTTTATACTCAATCTGCAAGGTTACTCTGATAAAATTTACTACAAGAACTCGGAGTATAAAACAAGTATCGAGAGTTATCTTAGAATAGAAAACGAAAGTTTAGATGGAAATGCATATTGGATAATAACAACTAAAGACGGCACAAAATACATCTTTGGAAGTACTAATGATTCTTATTTAGAATCAAATTCTAGCGACTATATCCTTAAATGGTTCTTGGATTCAGTAGAGGAAATACACGGGAATACGATAAATTATAGTTATACCAGAAATCCATATCCAGACGATGAAGGGGCTGTATATCTCTCAAACATAACCTACAATAACGATGGGCTTAGAAAAATAACTTTTGATTACGAGAGTTCAACAAGACCCGATAGGAGAGTGATTTATGAGCAAGGAAACTTATTTTCAGAGAGCAGGAGATTAGTTGGAATACAGGTCTACTTCAACGATTCTTTAGTGAGAAGATATTCTTTTGGATATGAAAATCTTAATAGTGAAAAAACATTAACCGCGTTATCAAATATAACTTTTATTGGAGCAGATAATTCTTCAGTTTTATCTACAACTGAATTTGAATATTATGAGGAGCAGAAAGGATTTGATAATTCTACAGGAAAATGGGAACTTGATGAAGCTTTTTCTTCAAAATCTTCTTCAAAAGATTATGGAATTAGATTAATTGATGTAGATAATGATGGTTTTGTTGATATTGTTAAAGCCAGGGAGGAAGGCAGTTCAAAATATACTAAATTAAACAATAAGAATAATACTTGGAATTCTACTTCTGATTTTGTCATGCCAGTAAATATAGTGAGAAATATTGATGCAAATAATAAAGATTTTGATAATGGCGTGAGATTCGGGGATGTAAATAAGGATGGACTGGTTGATTTTGTCCATTGTTTAGATACTTCGGGAGATGTTTATCTAAATAATGGTACTGGTTGGGTGCAGAATACTTCTTGGATTATACCTGCCGGAGTAGATTGTCTTGAAGGAGATTATAACGAAAAAGATGCGGGAGTTAGGTTACTTGATGTAAACGGAGATGGAAAGGTGGATTTTTTGAAGGCAAAGTCTGGAGAAGCTAGAAAAGTTTATCTAAATAATGGCACTGGTTGGGAAGAAAATTCTGACTTGACCCTTCCAGAAGATTTTGTCACATCGGATAATAAAGATAATGAACTAAGGGATTTAGATTTTAACGGGGATGGCTTGACCGACTTTATTCAAGGAGGGAGGCCCGGAAGTGCCTGGATTAATAATGGCACTGGTTGGGAAATCTATTCATTATATGCCCCTGATACAGATTTTGCTGATTATCCTGACAGGCCGGACTTAGGTGTAAGATTTATGGATATAAATGGAGATGGTCTTATTGATATGCTCCAAAATTTTTATAGTAATGTGACAATAGAGGAATTAAATGAAACATGTTATAATGAAACAAATAGTACTGAAAACTGTACTACTTATACTTATAACGTTACTTACAACAGCACTGCTAAAATCAATAATGGCACTGGCTGGATTAGTGGAGCAGAATGGATCAGCCCAGAGTGGTTCACATATGAAGGACATAATATTGGCAGAAGAATTGCAGATGTAAATGGAGATGGATATGCAGATATAGTTGTTGCTTATGATGATGGAAGTTTAGAAAAAACAACTCATATAAAGAATGCTACAAGTTCATTTATTCTTAAGACTATTAAGAATACATACGGAGGAGTTACTTCTATAGATTACGGTCAGTCCACTTTATACTCGAATGGACAGGATCTCGGATTTAATACATGGCTGGTAGATAACATAGTACTAAACAATTCATTAACTGGAATTTTTGAAGTGATTGGAAATAATTCCTATTATTATTCTGGTGGAAAATATAATTATAGAGATTCTGAATTCCTAGGATTTAGTGAAGTAAACGAAACTCTATCAGATGGAAGCGTAATTGCTCATTTCTTTCACCAAGACCCTGTTTTAAAAGGAAAAGAATATTTAACAAAAATATATGGAGAGAATAATAAACTTTATACACAAACTTATAATCAATTTACAAACACTTCTGATAATAAAATTTTCTTAAATTTCTCAACAGAATATTTATATGAAGGAAACCCTACAGCAATAATTAAAAATACCACTTTTGATTATGATGGATATGGCAATATAGTATTTGTTAATTATTCTGATGTTGATTTAAACGGGGATGAAAAGTCAGAAGAGTATTCTTATATTTATAATACTACTAGTTATGTTATAAATAAACCAAGCAATTATTCACTTTATAATAGCTCATCTCTTGTTAAACGAAATTGGTATTACTATGATAATTTAGCAGCAGGGTTGACAAACGGGGACTTAACAAGAGTTGTATCTTATAATAACCTTGGGAAAGACCCAGAAAATAATTATACTTATGATGGGTCTGGGAATATTATTACAGAAACAGACCCTTCAGGAAATTCTATAATCTATACATATGACTCGGAAACAAATACATTTGTAACAAAACAAACAAATGCCCTTGGGCATATAACCAATTACGTTTATGATAAGGGAGCGGGCAATCTTCTTTACGAAGAAAAGGATGGTTTGATAAAAAATTATACATACGATACTTTCGGGAGGATTACAACTGAGTCTATACCTCCTGATACTTCGGACTCTTCTACTAAAATAACGTCTTATTCATTTGATGGGACAAGCCCCGAGAAAATAACCCTATATACCAAGAGCAATGATAGTGATTATTTAGAGTCCTCATATTTTTATGACGGATTTGCAAATCCAGTACAAGCAAGGTTAAATTATAGCGAGGGGGTTCAAATTGTCCAGAATTATTTATATGATGCAAAATCCAGGATAGTTGAAGAACAGGTGCCTTTTTTCCAGGGCTATTCTGGTCAGATAAGTTATTCTTCAGGGGGATTTAATGTCCGTTATGGTTATGATTCCTTGGATAGGGTCGTGAATATAACAAAGAAAGACAATAATGTAACACAGATAATCTTTAACAATACGAAGGTTACTGCAATAAACGAGCTCGGAATTCAAAAAGAGTATATAATTGATTCTTATGGAAGAATTATTAATGTTTACGAGCATAACAGAAATCAATCTGGATCAGATGAGATATATAACACTTCTTATTATTATGATTCTCTTGATAATGTAATTAAAATAATTGATTCCTTGAATAATACATTCTTATTTGGCTACGATAGTTTAGGGAGAAAGATAAGTATAGATGATCCAGATACAGAAGAATGGAGTTATTCTTATGACCTCAGAGGAAACCTAATTAACCAGACTGATGGGAGGGGAACAGTTACATTTTTGACTTATGACGGGTTAAATAGGGTAACCTTGAAGAAAGCTGGGAATTCTAATATCAGTTTCACTTATGATACTCAATATAACGGAACATTAGGTAAAATCGTTACAGATAGCGATTATTTCAATCGTGTTGAAAACATCTATACTTATGATCAAAGATTGAGGCCTATACAGGAAGACTTATATATTTGTTATAGGGAAGTGGATCCTGGAGCAGACGAATGTCAATGGATTAATGTTTCAGTGGGTTATGATTCTTCAGATAAGATAATAGATATTTCTTTCCCTCATGCAGACATTAATTACAAGTACAATAGCATAGGGAAAATCAGGGAGGTAACAGACTTTTTAGATTCTGTTAATTATAATGCCTTTGGAAAAATGGTAAACAAAACTTATAATAACGGTCTTGTAACTGAAATTGGCTACGATGAAATAACGAGGATATCTCAATTGCAAACAGGAGATATACAAAATATAACTTATATTTATGATGGTGCGGGAAATCTTAAAATAATAAATGACACAAAAAATTCTAGAACTTACTTAATGGAGTATGATGATCTTAATAGGCTTGTTAGTGCAAATATTTCCAATTTAGTTACTGGTGTAACTCAGTGGTTTGATTATACTTACAACCAGATAGGTAATATAATGACCTTGGTTTCAAATAGCAAGATATTTAATTATACATATGATAATTTGGCGCATGCTCCTTCAAGGGTAACCCTAGATTTCACTGATTGTGGAGTATTAGATATTCCAAATAACGTATATGAATTAGAAGAAGATCTTGTTTCAGATGATACTTGTTTTATAATTAATGCTAGTAATATAACTCTCGATGGGCTGGGGCATACAATCTATTATGCCCAGTCAGCAAGTGGCTATGCTATTTATTCAGAAGGAAATAATTATCTTACTATAAGGAATGCAGTCCTGGTAAATAACAGAAGTACAAGTACAGATAGTCCTGCAATATACTTAAGAGAAAGTTACAATAGCAGTATAATTGGTGTTAATCTGAGTGTTGAAGGAGAAACGAGCTCTAACGCTAACAATTACGCAATTTATTTATATGATGTTAATGATTCTAAAATAGATACTTGTACTATTACCACCTCTAATAAATATGGGGTGGGGATAATGGTTGCGTCTTCTGAAACTTCTCAAGGGAATGTAATAACTAACACAGATATCTATACAGATCAATCCTATAGTGAAGCAATAAGATTATATGGGACTTCTAATTCTACTGTGAATAATACTTTGATAAATAATACGATGATAGAGACAACTGCCGGAGAATCTGAGGGGATAAGTATTTTTGGAGGGATTGGAAGGAATTCTGGGAAAACCTATATATACAATTCATATATAGAAACACACCACTCATCTGCTTGTGGCATCTATATAACATTCGCAGAAGATATTTCTGAGATATATAACACGGTAATTTCTGCAGAAAATAAAGAAGATGTATGTTTAGAGTCAGGTAACACTGAAAACTATTATTTTACTAATGTAACTTATAGTGATGAAAGTGTATCTTCAGGTAAGTTATTTAGAAAGTGGTATTATAAAGCATATGTAAATGATAGTACTGGAACAGTTTTAGAGGATGTAAATATAACTGCATTTAATGTGTCAGGAGATTATCAATTTAATCTTACCACTGATGAAACAGGATATACCTCTCTAGGAGAGATAATAGATTATGTTAACTCTGCTGGAACAAGAACCCATTATTCTAATTACACTATTTATGCAGTTAATTCAACTTCCCAAATAAGCCATACATATAATTCAACTTATGAACAGAATAACTACAAAGATGTTTTTACATTGGAAAATGAGTACCCGCAAATTTCTTTTAAATCTCCAACACCTGCATCTGGAGCCTCAACTTCCAATACATCTATAGAAATAAATGTTTCAATCTCTTCAGATGACTTATCAGAACTTATATACAATTGGGATGGAACAAATTATACATTATATGATGAGTCATTAGTTTTTATGTATAATCTTAATAATTTAAGTGAATTAGGGGAATCAGATACAAAGGTTGTTGATGTCAGTAGATATGGAAATAATGGAACTGTTAATGGGGGTACATTTACTTCCAACGGACGATATGACGGAGCATTTACTTCGTCTTCTAACGGAGAGATAAACTTAGGCAGCCCTTTTGATTATGCTTCGTTAACAGCTGCTGCATGGATATATATGCAACCTAAAAGCACAATTAATACAATCCTAAGCGATACTTCTTCAGGATGCACGATTAATGAAGCTAATAATGGATTCAGCTTTTTTGTTAATCACTATCAGACAAGCAATGGGGTTCTTGCTCTTGAATACGGTTCTCCAACCTCTGGTTGTTCTGGGATCTCCACTGCTGAAAATATGATCCTAACTGGTCAATGGTATTTTGTTGCTTTTACTTATAATGCAACAGATATCTCTCAGACAAATGTAACCTTATATGTTAACGGGGTGCCTGAGGCATCAAAGATAATAAACAGAGCCAATTTATCAGTTAACAACATGACTATTGGAGATTATAGTATAGGGACTTACAATCTTAATGGAACAATAGATAATGTTTTATTGTTTAATAGGACTCTCTCTGAAGGAGAGTTGAATCAACTTTACATGTCTAATCTTTATAAATACAACAATACCCAATGGCATCTTTATGTAAACCAGACTGAAAGTGCTGGTGAGGCATTGAGTGGTGGAACTTACACTTATTATGTATATGCAGAGAATTCAGATGAAAATTCTGATATGACTGAGGAAAGGAGTATTACAGTTATTACCGGAGTTCCACAAATTTCTTTTAAATCTCCAACACCTGCGTCTGGAACATTAACTTCGAGCACCAATGTAAAGATAAATACATCCGTTTCTTCAGATGACCTATCAGAATTAATATACAATTGGAATGGAACCAATTATACTTTTTATGATGATTCCTTAGTTTTAATGATGAACTTTAATAATGTTTCTGATTTGGGGGAAAGTGATACAGTTGTAAAAGACCTAAGTACATATGGGAATGATGGAAACGTGATTGGAGGAGATAATATCTCTTGGACTAGTGATGGAAAATATGGCGGAGCCTTTAATTATACTGGGAAACAGAATTATATCTCTATAGCTCCAATTCCAAGCATTTATTTCAATACATCTAATAACTATACTTTTTACGCATGGGTGAATATTCCTGAGAATGTTTCTCATAAGTCAATTTTCACTATGGGTTGGTATGGTAATAGAGGTTTAAGTTTTGCGATTAAAGACGGAGGATATTTAGAGGTTTTAAATATGAAAGATTACACTATGAAAAGGTTTGACCCAGTTAGTCCTGGAAATTGGAATAATATAATCTGTTCTTATGCATATAACGATATTAAATGTTATATTAATGGTTTACAAGCAAATTTATTAGGAGACAACTTTAATTGGACCTCTTTAAAAGACGATATAGATGTGATTAGAAGAGTAGGTGGAGGAATTGGTTATTATCCTTTCAATGGTTCAATAGATGAAATAAGATTATGGAATAGGAGTTTAAGCGAAGAGGAAATTTATGAACAATATGCCTCTAATTTGTATAAATATAATTCTACACAGTGGTATTTGTATGTGAACCAGAACAAAAATGCGACAGATGGGTTAAATAATGGGTTGTATACTTATTACTCTTACGCCAAAGATTCAGATAATGATCATAATATCACAGACCAGAGAAATATAACTATAAATTCAGAGCTAGAGATTCCTAAGATTTCTTTTAAAGAACCTACTCCATCGTCAGGAACATCTACTTCTGATACTTCAATAGAAATAAATATCTCAGTTTCTGATAGTAACTTATCCGAAGTCATTTACAATTGGAATGGAACCAATTATACTTTTTATGATGATTCCTTAGTTTTAATGATGAACTTTAATAATGTTTCTGATTTAGGAGAGAATGATACTCTTGTTGAAGATTTGAGCAGCTATGAAAACGATGGAGTGGTTTATGGTGCTATTTGGAATTCCTCTGAAGGCACTCACGGAGGGGCTTTTACTTTTGATGGAAGTAATGATTACGTGACCACTCCAAGTAATCTTATTCAAGATGATCTAAGTTTTACTATCTCCTACTGGTTCAGAGCAACAGACCCTTCTAGGTATAGGGGTTTAATCTCTACACAAAACATAACAGAATATAATGAACTGAGAGGATTCAGCATGCTGCTAGAGTCTACTGGCAACGGAAGAATAAGGTTTGCAGTTGGAAATGGTACAATGTTGAATTTGTCCCAGACTGGAAGTAATTACGCAGATGGAATCTGGCATTTTGTAACAGGAAGATACAATAGAACAGATATACAACTATTTGTAGATGGTTTAGAAGTAAGCTATAGTCTTAGAGGAAGAATAACTAATTTTGATAATTCACTTTATAATAATCTAGATATAGGATTATATGCAGAACAGGCTGGAGTAAACAGATATTTAAACGGTTCAATAGATAATGTTATGATTTGGAATCGTTCTTTGTCTGAACAAGAAATAAATCAACTTTACATGTCTAGTTTATATAAATATAACCTAACTCAATGGTATCTGGATATAAATCAAAGTGAGAATTCAACAGACGGATTAGATGCAGGAACTTATAGTTATTATGCTTATGCTAGAAATTCAGAGGGCGGTTCTAATATCACCGAAGAAAGAAGCGTAACAGTCAACACGTATATTTCT
>Ga0172362_10001479_pt1 | contig 20068 bp, 17 predicted proteins | sample LakKivs1_kivu2a2_FD_114534 | JGI IMG/M metagenome (GOLD analysis project Ga0172362, IMG submission 114534) | Sediment microbial communities from Lake Kivu, Rwanda - Sediment s1_kivu2a2 | ecosystem: Environmental > Aquatic > Freshwater > Lake > Sediment | place: Rwanda: Western Province, Lake... | reverse complement strand
GGTAATTTTTAGGCTTTGGCCAATCACTGCCTTAGCCAAAATTGAACCCCCCAATTACTAAATCGATACTAATATACGAATTGATACTAATTATACTACTAATAAAATTTATTCGTATCATTTATATACATTAGTATATTGGCATCGCGTTTATGGAAGACCCTAAATTTCAATCGCCAACCGGAATGCACGACATCTTAGCTGAAGATCAGAGATATTTTCAAAAAATTTATGATTTAGTTAGAGAGATTGCTAATTTTTACAATTTTCAAAAAATAGAAACTCCCATTTTGGAAGAGACAGAACTCTTTTCAAGAGGAATAGGTTTGGCTACCGATATTGTTCAAAAGCAAATGTTTTCTTTCAGGACAAAAGGTGGGGATTTTTTAACCCTGAGACCGGAAGGGACTGCCCCAATAGTTAGGGCTTATCTGCAGCATGGTCTTCAAAATCTTCCCCAGCCAATAAAACTCTGGTATTTTGGTCCTTATTTTAGATATGAAAAACCTCAACTGGGAAGGTATCGCCAATTTTGGCAATTTGGTTTTGAAGTCTTAGGTGAAGAGAGTCCGGTCATCGATTCCCAAATTATCCGGATTTTTTCCAATGTTTTAGAAGAACTTAAGTTCAAAAATTTAATTGTTGAAGTAAATAGCATCGGAGATAGTTTTTGCCGGCCATATTATAAAAAACTTTTGGTTAGTTATTTTAAATCGAGGGTGGAGAGTCTTTGTGTCAATTGTCGAGCGAGATTGAAACAAAATCCTTTGAGAATTCTTGATTGCAAAGAAGAGAAATGCCAGAGAATAGTTTCCCAAGCCCCCCAGATATTGGACCATCTCTGCGAAGTCTGCCATCGGCATTTTAAAGATGTTCTTGAATTTTTAGATGAATTAGAGTTGTCCTATCGTTTAAACCCCTATTTAGTTAGAGGATTGGACTATTATACGAAAACTGTTTTTGAGATATTTGAAGAATCAGAAAGTGGAAAAAAAGCTGGAGCCTTAGCTGGCGGAGGAAGATATGATGCCTTAGTTAAAATTTTGGGTGGAAAAGAAACACCGGCAGTTGGTGGAGCAGCCGGAATTGAAAGGATAATTTCTTTGATGAGAGAAAAAGCCACCAGATTTAAAAAAGAAAAAAAATCGGAAATTTTTTTAGCCCAATTGGGCAATTTGGCAAAAAGAAAGAGCTTAAAACTGATAGAGAATTTTAGAAGAGAAGGGATTTTAATTTCCGAATCTCTTGGCAGGGATTCTCTAAAAGCCCAATTGAAAATGGCAGATAAAATTGGAGTGAAATATACCTTAATTTTGGGTCAAAAAGAGTCTTTGGAAGGAACAATAATAATTAGAGATATGAAAACAGGAAGGCAAGAAACGGTTAGGTTGGAGAGAGTGATAGCGGAGATGAAAAAGCATTTAAAGAAATAAATATGAAAAATTGTATTTTTTGTAAAATTGCAAACAAAGAAATTCCAGCTGATATTATCTACGAAGATAGAGAAATTTTAGGATTTAAAAATAATCACCCCGAAGCCCCTATTCATTTACTTTTTATTCCAAAGAAACACATAGAATGGAAAGATGAATTTGGTAAAAAAGATTTAGCAATTTTATCTCAACTCATTTCAGTGAGCAAAAAGATCGCCATTGAGAAAAATACTTTCGGGGCTTGCAAATTCATTTTTAATATTGGAAAAACTGGTCATATTATTCACATCCACTTACATTTATTAGGGGGATGGCAAAAAAATGCGATCCCCGATTATAATGTTTAATATATGGCGTTAGAGGTTAAGAAAAAAGAAAGGGAGAGTTCCCAGAGTTTAGTTCGCCGCTTTACAAGAAGGATTCAACAAAGCGGGATTTTACTTAGGGCAAGAAAGACAAGATTCAGAGAGAGAAAAAAATCAAAAGATATGAAAAGAGAAGCTGCCATAAGGAGAGAGGAAATGAAAAAAGAGTATGAAAAATTAAAAAAACTTGGGAAAGTAGAATGAATTTAAAAGAAAAAATTGAAGAAGATTTTAAAAAAACCCTAAAAGAAAAAAGGAAGATAGAGGTTTCTACTCTGAGGATGTTAAAGGCGGCGATTTTTAATAAGGAGAAAGAAAAGAGATATAAAATAAGCAAGGAAAAGCCTGATTTAAGTGGAGAACAATTAGAGAAAGAGTCTCAATTAAGAGATGAGGAAGTGTTGGAGGTTGTTTCTTCTGAAATTAAAAAGAGGAAAGAATCAATTTTGGAATTTGAGAAAGGGGAAAGGCAAGATTTAGTAGAAAAAGAGACAAAAGAAAAAGAAATTTTGGAAAAATATCTACCCGAACAACTTTCCGAAGAAGAAATCAAGAAATTAGCTACGAAAGTCATTGAGAAAATTGAAGCGAAAGAACCAAAAGACGTGGGAAAAGTGATGGCAGAACTAATGCCAAAAGTAAAAGGAAAAGCCGATGGGATTTTAGTAAGTAAAATCGTAAAAGGATTATTAACTACAAAATAAGATTAATGATTGAAATTAATAACTTAACTACAAATCCGGTTGATGAGGAATTTTTGAAAAAAACTGCTAAAATGGTTTTGGAAGGAGAACACCCACCCTTAGGGCGGGTACCCGAAGAACCTGATTTATCAATTGCTTTAGTTGGACAAGGAAGGATGAGAGAGTTAAATAAAAAGTATCGGAGGAAAAATAGGACTACTGATGTCCTAGCGTTTCCGAGTGAAGAAATTGGTTTGGGCGAAATCGTTATTTGCCTTAAAGAAATTAAAAAGAATGCCAAAAGATATGAGACGACTTTTAAAAAAGAATTATCTAAAGTCTTAATTCATGGAATCTTACATTTATTAGGATGTGACCATGAGAAAAATAAGATGGAGACTGAAAAGATGGAAAAAAAAGAGAAGTATTACCTTGCACAACTAACAAAATAGGTAATTTTGATTTTTGCATTTTGCATTAATTTTATGGCGAAGCCATCTATTATTACTGGTTTGGATATCGGGACTTCGAAGATAAAAGTTTTGGTGACAAATAAAAACAGAGAGGGAAAACTGGAGTCAGTTTCAAATTTTGAAGAAAATTCAGAAGGAGTGAGGCGGGGAACAATCGTTGATGTTGAAAAAGTTTCTAATATCCTCAGAAATCTCTTTTCAAAGATATCAGGAGAAACTGACCAAAAAATTAATCAGGTTTTTGTAAATTTGAACGGGGTCCATCTCTTTTCTACTTTTTCTCACGGCTTAGTTTCCGTTTCCCGGGCAGACCAGAAAATTTCCGAAGAAGATATTCAAAGAGTTTTGCAGGCCGCCCAGGCAATAAATTTACCTTCCAATAAAGAGATTTTCGATGCACTGCCAAAAGAATTTATCATCGATGGGGAAAAAGGAATCAAGGAACCCCTCGACCTCCAGGGAGTAAGGTTAGAAGCCGAAGTTTTAGCTTTGGGAGGTTTTTCCCCCTATCTCAAAAATCAGGAGAAAGCAGTTTTGGATGCTGATTTAGAAATTTTAGATATGGTTCCTTCGCCGATAGCCTCGGCCAGGGCAGTACTGAGCGAAAAACAAAAAGAATTAGGAGTCTGCCTTTTGGATATTGGGGCTGGAACAACCGGAATTTCAGTTTTTGAAGAAGGAGACTTAATCCATTTAGCCGTTTTACCAATTGGTTCAGCTAATATTACTAATGACATTGCCATTGGTTTAAAAATCGATATAGATATTGCTGAAAGAATAAAAATTGAATACGGCTCTTGCCTCTTTAAAGGAAAAAATATTCGCCACAAAATTGATATTGGTGAAGATACACCCTTAATTTTTTCTCAAAAATTTTTAATTAAAATTATCGAAGATAGGATCTCGGAAATTTTTGAAGAAGCTAAAAAAGAGTTAAAAAAAATTTCGAAGGAAAAATTATTGCCGGCCGGTATTGTTTTAACTGGTGGTGGAACAAAATTGCCAAAAATTCTTGAATTGGCTCGAGAAAAATTTCGTTTACCAGCTCATTTAGGAAAACCGAAAGGAATTTCTGGATTGGAAGAGAACTTGAGCCTATCTACAGTTTGCGGTTTGGTTTTGTTTGGAGCTGATTTGGAAGATAAAGAAAAAATTTTTGAATCGAGCAAAGGAATAGGTTATAAGATAAAAAGATTATTTAAAATTTTTATTCCCTAAAACATGACAAAAATTAAAGTTATTGGAATTGGTGGTTCGGGTGGCAATGCCATCTCCAGAATGAAAAGGTCCAAAATTAGAGGGATAGAATTAATTGCCATTAATACCGATTATCAGGATTTGAAAAAAGCCAGGGCCGATTTAAAATTAAGAATTGGAAAAAAAATCACTCAAGGCTTGGGTACAGGAATGAAACCTGAGATTGGAGAAGCAGCGGCAAGGGAAAGCAGAAAAGAGATTTCCCAAATTCTAAAAGGGGCCGATCTGGTTTTTTTAGCTGGTGGACTTGGTGGCGGAACTTTCACAGGCGCTGCCCCAGTTGTTGCCGAAATTTCAAAAAACCTCCGATCCCTAACAGTGGCAATAACTACCAAACCCTTTTCTTTTGAGGGAAAAACCAGACTGGAAATTGCCCAAGATGGTTTAGAAAAACTTAAAGAAAAAGTTGATAGTTTAATTGCCATTTCGAATGATAAATTACTGGAAGTTTTGGATCCAAAAACTTCTATTTCTGAAGCTTTTTGGTTTTGTGATGAAATTTTAAGACAGGCAGTCCAGGGAATAGCCGATTTAATTTTGGCACCGGGATTAATTAGCGTTAATTTCGCCGACATTAAGACGATTTTAAAAAATTCTGGAAATGCCATTTTCGGAATTGCCAAGGCCCGGGGAGAAAAAAGGGTGGAGGAGGTAGTGAAATTAGCTTTAAATTCACCATTATTAGACCAAAAACCAAAGGGAGCAAAAGGAGTTTTATTTAATGTTTCTGGGAGAGATATTTCCCTATTTGAAGTTCAAGAGATTGGGAAAATCTTCACTCAGGAGATTCACCCCCAGGCAAAAGTAATTTTTGGAGCGGTTGAAGATGAAAAACTGAGGGAAGGAGAAATAAAATTGACATTGATTGCCACCGGTTTTTAAAAAGTGTTGACCCAGTTTTTTTATTTGTATAAAATATAATAATTTTTATGCTAAACAAAATTGCTGAAGTAAAAAAACGAGACGGTACCCTCGTCGATTTTGACCAAAACCAGATTCAAGAATCCATTTTTAAGGCTTTGACATCCAGCGGGCAGGGTGATGGGAAAAAAGCCAAAAGACTTTCTGATAAAGTAGTTAAGATTTTAAACCGAAGGTTTAAAAAAGGAGAAATTCCTCATGTTGAGCAAATTCAGGATGTGATTGAAGAGGTTTTAATTTTGGAAGGCCTAGTCGAAACTGCCAAAGCCTATATTTTATATCGAGAGCAGAGAAGAAGAATCAGAGAGGCGGTAAAAGTTAGCGAGGAAGCCGTTGAGAGAATTGACCAATATTTAGAAAAATTAGATTGGGAGGTTCACGAAAATGCCAACATGGCTTTTTCTTTACAGGGATTACATCATTACGGAGTCTCTTATATCATCAAAAAATATTGGTTAAACAAAATTTATCCAAAAGAAATCAGGGAAGCCAATGAATCGGGAGATTTTCATCTCCATAATTTAGATACCTTAGGCCCATATTGTTCTGGGTGGGATTTATATGATTTTTTGTTAAAGGGTTTTGGTGGAGTCTTAGGGAAATTAGAATCAAGCCCGCCAAAACATTTTCGAACCGCCCTAGGTCAGGTGGTAAACTTTATCTATACCATTGCCGGCGAAGTAGCTGGCGCCGTTTCTTTTTCCAATTTTGATACACTTTTGGCACCTTTCATTCGTTATGACAATTTAAACTATCAACAGGTAAAGCAAGCCCTTCAGGAGTTTTTATTTAATATGGCCATCCCCACTCGGGTCGGTTTTCAAACCCCTTTTTCGAACATCACCTTAGACCTTAAACCTTCGCCCGTTTTTGCTAAACAGCCAGTAATTATTGGTGGAAAGCCCCAAAAAGAAACTTATGGTGGATTTGGAGAAGAGATGAAAATATTTAATAGGGCTTTTTATGAAACAATGCTGGAAGGAGATAAATATGGCCGGCCCTTTTATTTCCCAATTCCTACTATCAATATTACCAAAGATTTTCTCTGGGAAGAACCGGCTTTTGATCTCATTTTTGAGGCCTCAGCAAAATACGGAATAAATTATTTCGCTAATTATATAAATTCAGAAATGAAACCCGAAGATGTGAGGTCAATGTGTTGTAGGCTTCGTCTCCAACTGACCGAACTTTACAATCGAGGGGGAGGGGGACTTTTTGGCAGTGGGAGTAACACTGGGAGTATCGGCGTGGTGACAATCAATATGCCGCGAATTGGATATTTATCTAAAACAAAAAAAGATTTTTTTGAAAGATTAGCTAGAATTATGGATTTAGCGAAAGAGAGCTTGGAAATAAAAAGAAAGGCCCTAGAGAACTTTATGGAAAAGGGTTTATATCCTTATTCCAGATTTTATCTCCAAGGAGTGAAAGAAATGAGGGGGAAATATTATGCCAATCACTTTTCAACCATTGGTTTAGTTGGAATGAATGAGGCCCTTTTGAATTTTGTTGGTGAAAATATTGGTACAAAAAAAGGAAGAAGATTCGCTTTGGAAATTTTAGATTTTATGAGAGAAAGATTAGTTAAATATCAAAAAGAAACCGAAAATATTTATAATTTAGAACAAACGCCAGCCGAAAGTACCTCTTTCCGTTTAGCCTTAAAAGATAAAGAAAAATACCCAGATATCATTACTGCTGGAACAAAGAAAGTTCCCTACTACACAAATTCGAGCCAATTACCAGTCAATTACACCGAAGATATTTTCGAAGCCTTAAAGCTTCAAGATGAATTGACCTGTAAGTATACCGGGGGTAGCGTTCTCCACCTCTTTTTAGGAGAGAAGGTTTCTGATATCCAAACTGTTAAAAATTTAATAAAGAAAATTTTTGAAAACTTTGAACTTCCTTACATTACCTTAACTCCAACTTTCTCAATCTGTCCAAATCATGGTTATTTAGCCGGCGAACACTTCTATTGTCCAAAATGTACAATTAAGCAACCCTGCGAAGTTTATTCGAGAATTGTTGGCTATTTGAGGCCGGTATCTCAATGGAATTTTGGAAAACAGCAAGAATTTAAAGAGAGAAAGGAATTTAAAATACCAACTAAAATTTAAAATAAAATGATAGAAATTGGTGGCCTCCAAAAAACAACCCTAATTGATTTCCCAGGTAAAATTGCCTGTATTGTTTTTTTAATTGGTTGCCCATTTAGATGTCCTTTTTGTTATAATCGTGAATTGGTTTTACCAGAATTGATTAAAAAACAACCGAGAATTTCAAAAGAAGAATTTTTCAATTTTTTAAAAGGTAAAAAGGGGCTTTTGGATGGGGTTTGTATTACTGGAGGGGAACCAACTGCGAATTCTGATCTGCCAGAATTTTGCAAAGAGATAAAGCAAATGGGATTTTTGGTAAAACTTGATACAAATGGCTATGATCCTGAGATGATGAAAAATTTAATTGAAGAAAAATTAATAGACTATGTGGCCTTGGATGTTAAAGCTCCAAAGGAAAAATATGGAAAAGTTGCTGGGATCGAAAACCCAATTTTTGAAAAGAAAATGATTGAAAACATTGAAAAAAGTGTTGAAATTTTGAAAGAAGGGAAAATAGATTATGAATTTAGAACAACCGTTGTTCCAACTCTTTTGGAAAAAGCTGATATTTTAGGAATTGGAAAGTGGCTTTCATCTCTTTCTCCGGGTCAAAAACTTCCAAAATATTTCTTGCAAAACTTTAGGCCAGAAAAAACATTGGATCCCTCTTTTGAGAAAATAAAACCTTACGAAAACAATTATTTATTAGAAATCCAAAAAGCTCTTTCTCCATTTTTTGAAATCTGCCAAGTAAGATAAAATAGGGCGATGACTCCTTCAAAAATTCTTTTTTGTTTTTGTCTTTCCTTTATTGGAGGGATTTTTTTGAGTTCATTTTTTGTCTCCCCCCTGTTATATTTAGGTGGGGGATTAATTTTGGGATTAGTTTTTATCTCAGTTTTTTGGGAATATAAAAAAATTGTCATTGCTGGTTTTTGTATTTTATTTTTTGTTTTTGGGGTTTGGCGGCATCAAACCTTTTTATCAAAAATTGAAGATTTCCGAATTAAAAAATTTATTAAAAAGGAAGTCAATTTAATTGGATTAATCGAGGGAGAGCCAGATATAAGAGAAAAAAGCACTAAATTAACAATTAAAATTGAAGAGATAAAATATGATGGGCAATGGCAAAGTGATTTTGAGGGGAAGATTTTGGTGACCGCTTGGAGATATCCGGAATATCGATACGGAGACAAATTAAAAATTATTGGAAGGCTTGAGGAGCCAAAAATTTTCGAGGGTTTTAATTACAAAAATTATTTGCTAAAGGATGGGATTTTGGCAGTTATGGACTTTCCGGAAATAGAATTAATTGGAAAAGGTTTTGGCAATCCCGTAATAAGAGCTATTTTTTCTTTTAAAAATAAATTGAAAGAAAGTTTAAATAGCGTAATGTCGCCGCCCCAGTCGGCGCTTTCGGAAGCTCTAATTTTTGGAGACGAAGAAAATATTTCAAAAGATTGGAAAGAAAAATTAAATCTTACTGGCACAAGACACATTGCCGCTGTTTCCGGCATGAACATAACAATAATTTGCGGTTTAATTTTAAATTTTCTTTTATTTTTAGGATTTTGGCGACATCAGGCATTCTATTTCTCAGTAATCTTAATAATTCTTTACATTTTAATGATTGGAGCTCCGGCATCAGCGATTAGAGCCGGCATTATGGGAATTTTATTTTTAACTGCTCAGCATTTCGGTCGAATTTCAACTGGTTCCCGGGCAATTGTTTTTGCCGCTACTTTAATGTTAGCTATTAATCCCTTACTTTTGAAATTAGACATTGGCTTTCAATTATCATTTTTAGCAATACTTGGCTTGATTTATCTCCAACCCATCTTCTTAGATTTTTTCAAAAAAATTCCAAAATTTCTTCAATTAAGACAAACTCTATCTTCTACCATATCCGCCCAATTTTTAACCTTCCCGATTTTGATTTACAACTTTGGCCAAATTTCTTTAATTTCACCATTTATAAACATTCTCATCGTTCCTCTTTTGCCAACAATTACAATTTTAGGATTTATCTTTTCATTTATCGGAATTATTTTTCAACCCTTGGGATGGATTTTGTCTTTCCCGGCCTGGTTACTTCTTACTTATCTTTTAAAAATAATTGGCTTTTTCTCAAAAATTTCCTTTGCCTTTTTGACTCTTAAAAATGTTCATTGGATTTTTCTTTTAATTTCTTATTTAACTCTGGGTCTTTTAACTTGGCGATTACAGGAAAGCCAAAAATTAAAATTTTTGAAATATTAATGATAAAATTAAAATATGGAGAAAAAAATTTGGCTAATATCTATTAATATGGGTTACGGACATCAGAGAACTGCTTTTCCCTTAAGAGATTTAGCTGAAAAAGTTATTAATGCCAATGATTATCCTGAAATTCCAGAAGAAGATAAAAGAATTTGGGAATCGACGAGAATGGGTTATGAATTTATTTCTAGATTTAAAAGAGCTCCCCTAATCGGCGATTTGGTTTTTTCAATCTTTGACCTCTTTCAAAAAATCTCTCAATTTTATCCAAGAAGAGATTTATCTCAACCAAATTTCGCTTTAGAAAGAATGTATTCCCTTTTTGAAAAAGGGTGGGGAAGAGACCTTATTGAAAAATTAAAAATTAAAAATGAAAAATTAAAAATAAATTTGCCGGTTATTTCTACATTTTTTACTCCGGCTTTTATAGCCGAGTTTTTTGGATACCCAGGCGAGATTTTTTGCGTTGTGTGCGATGCTGACATTTCAAGAAGCTGGGCACCCTTAAAACCAAAAGAAAGTAAAATCAAATATTTTGCTCCAACCGAAAGAGTTGTTGAGAGATTAAAACTTTATGGTGTGAGAGAGGAAAACATTTTTTTGACTGGATATCCCTTGCCAATTGAAAATATTGGCCGCCCACCCTGCGGGCGGGTACCCGATCTGGAAATTTTGAAAGACGATTTGAAAAATAGAATTTTGAATTTGGATCCGAAGAAAAAATATTTCGAAAAATATGGGATTTTGATTAAAGAAAAATTGGGGAGATTTCCAGAAAAATCTGACCATCCTTTAACAATAATGTTTTCCGTTGGCGGGGCTGGAGTCCAAAAAGAACTCGGGGTTGAAATTACCCAGAGATTAAGTAGAGAAATTAAAGAGAATGAAATTAAGATAATTCTTTCGGCGGGAATTAAAAAATGGGTAAATGATTATTTTCTAAAGTGCATAAAGTGGTTAAGGCTTGAAAACTGCTTGGGGAAAAATATTGAAATAATTTTTGAGGAGGATATCAATGATTATTTCCAAAAATTCAATGAGACCTTAAGAAAAACTGATATTTTATGGACAAAACCAAGCGAACTATCTTTTTATTCTGCCCTTGGAATCCCAATAATTGCTTCTCCGCCAATTGGCTCTCAAGAAGAATTTAATTTAAATTGGCTTTTGAAATCCGGTTTTGGGGCCTTACAGGAAAATCCAAAATACCTAGACCAATGGCTTTTTGATTGGTTGGAAAAAGGATATTTTGCCGAAATGGCAATGGAAGGATTTATTGAAGGAGAAAAATTGGGAGCTTTTAATATTTCGCGAATAGTTACGAATTTGGGCGCCGATGTTCGCGAATAAATATGAAAAAGATAACGAAGATTTTATTAGGATTTTTAATTTTCCTTTCGGCTTTTTGGGGCTATTTTTTTATTGGAAAGACTTCCCAGGCAAAAGGAATTTCTTGGGGAGTAAATTTTTCTCAAAAGCATACTCAAAATTTGGGCCTCGATTGGAGAGAAACTTACTTGGCTTTATTAGACGATTTAAAAGTGAAAAATATAAAGTTGATAACTCATTGGGATTTATTAGAACCAGAAAAAGATCAATATTTTTTTGACGATTTGGATTGGCAAATAAAAACAGCCCAGGATAGGGGAGCAAAAATTCTTTTAGTTATTGGTATGAAAACTGGTCGTTGGCCGGAATGTTATATTCCAGAATGGGCAAAAAATTTAAGTAAAGAAGAACAACAAAAAGAGATTTTAGAGGAGGTGAAAGAACTTGTTTTAAGATACAAGGATTCAGAAGTTATTAAATACTGGCAGGTGGAAAATGAACCCTTTTTTCCCTTTGGCGAATGCCCTTGGTCAGATATTAAATTTTTGAAAAAGGAAATTGAATTGGTAAAATCGCTTGACGAGAAAAAAAGGCCCGTGATAGTATCAGATTCTGGCGAGGGATCATTTTGGATTCGAGCAGCTCATTACGGCGATGTTGTGGGAACGACAATGTATAAAAAGGTCTGGTTTCACCAACTCGGAATTTACATTCATTATCCCTTTCCACCAATTTTTTACTGGCGAAAAGCCCAAATTATTAAAAAATTATTTGGTAAGGAGGTAATTTGTATTGAGTTTCAAGCAGAACCTTGGGGACCAACATTGCTTTACAATTCGCCATTAGAAGAGCAAGAAAAGACGATGAATTTAGAGCAATTTAAGCAGAATATCGAATTTGCTAAAAAAACTGGTTTGAAAGAATTTTATTTATGGGGAGGGGAGTGGTGGTACTGGATGAAAGAAAAGCAAAATCAGCCAGAAATATGGAATGAAGCTAAAAAATTATTTTCAAAATAAAGTATGTCAAAAAATTACCTCAAAACTCTAATTTCAGTAGTAATTCCGGCTTTTAATGAGGAAAAATTTTTGCCGAGTTGCTTGGAGAGTTTGAAAAATCAAGATTTTAAGGGTTTTGAAATAATTGTTGTTGACAATAATTCGACTGACAAAACAGCTGAAATGGCCAAAAAATTTGGAGCAATTTTGGTCAGAGAAAAAAGACAAGGGGTGGCTTTTGCCAGGCAAAGAGGATTTTTGGAGGCAAGAGGAGAAATCATTACTACAACTGATGCTGATACAATTTTGCCTAAAAATTGGCTTTCTAAAATTTTTGAAGAATTTAAAAAGGATGAAAATTTAGTTGCCTTTGGGGGATCGGCGACCCTTTATTCCGGCCCAATTTTAGCGAGATTAGCCTCAAATTTCTTACTTTACCTATTTTTGCTCTTAGATAAGTTTTTTTCTGGCGGTTGGAATTTAATGGGATGCAATTTCACCGTTAGAAAAGATGCGTTTTTAAAAATCGGGGGATTTAACCTTAATTTAAAACTTAATGAAGATATCGAAATTTCTCAACGCTTAATAAAAGTTGGCAAAGTAATTTTGGACCCAAATTTTAAAGTGAAAACTTCTGGTAGAAGATACAGACATGGTTTGATTTTTGGATTAATTGATTACGTTCCAAGCACCTTCTCCAGGTGGATTTTTAGAAAATATGACAAATTCCAAAAGTTTTCTCCGGTGAGAAAAGAAGAATCTTTAATAGGAAAATTTTCTTTTCCAATTATTTCTCTTTTTGTTTTTTTATTTTTTCTCTTCCATCTTTCAACTCCCAAAATGGTTCTGGCAAAAAATTTGATTAAAAAGGATTTAAATAAGGCAGTCTTTACAGAAAGAAGGATTAAAAATGGAATAAAAAATGATTTCGGAAAACTAAAAAATTTTAAATTAAAACATAATGGAAAAAGAAATTTTTTTGACCTTCGACGATGGGCCAAATGAATATACTTTAAAGATTTTAGAGATTTTAAAAAATTTCGATGCTAAAGCAACATTTTTTGTTTGTGGAAAAAATTGCCAAAAATTTTCCGAAATTTTAAAGAAAATTTTTAATGAAGGCCATCCAATTGGAAGCCACTCATTTTCCCATTCAATAAAATTTTTCTTTGATTTCAAAAATGAAATTGAAAAAACAAATGAAATTATTAAAGAAATAACGGGAACTGAGACAAAACTTTTTCGTCCTCCATATGGAATTTTAACCCCCTGGCTCAAAAATTATCTTTTTAAAAATAGATACAAAATAATTCTTTGGGATATTGATTCTAGGGATTGGAAAGGAAAAATTTCAGATAAAATTTTTGAAGAAATTAAGCCATATTCAATTTTGCTTTTTCATGATTGCTTGCAAACTTCCCTTGTTTTGTCTAAAATTCTAAATGGTCTGAAAGAAAAAGATTATATTTTCAAGAAACTTTAAAATGCTCTCAATAATTATTCCAACATTGAATGAGGAAAAATATTTGCCGATTTTGCTTTCTCAAATTAAAAAGCAAAATTTTTCTGATTATGAAATAATTGTGGCTGATGCTGGATCAAAAGATAGAACAGTTGAGATTGCAAAAAATTTTGGTTGCAAAGTGATAAATGGGGGATTACCAGCGAAGGGGAGAAATGAAGGAGCAAAGATAGCCAAGGGAGATATTTTTTTATTTATGGATGCTGACAATATTTTTTTTCCAGAAAATTTTTTTGAAAAACTTTTGGAGGAGTTTGAAAAAAGAAATTTGGGAGTAGCATCATTTCCAATTTATCCAGACGGAAATTTTTTTGACAAAATTTGCTATTTTTTTTATAATTTCTGGACAAAGATTTCCCAAAATTTTTTGCCCCATGCCACAAATTCCGTTTTGGTGAAAAAAGAAATTTTTGAAAAAATTGGGGGATTTGATGAAGAAATAAAACTGGGAGAAGATCATGATTTCGCCAGGAAGGGGGCAAAAATTTCAAAATTTGGATTTATTGAAACAGAACCAATTTTAACTTCGACGAGGAGATTTGAAAAGGATGGAAGAATTAGGACCTATTTAAAATATATTTTCGCTGGCCTTTATATGTTCCTTTTTGGCCCAATTAAAGAAGATATTTTCAAGTACAGATTTAACGATTTGGGGAAAAATGATAAAATAAAAAATATGAAAATGATAGGAGGGTCAAAATTTGAATTCAAATTTCCGAGATTAAAAGCTCCAAAAATGAAATTTTGGAAAAGTAAGGTTTTTATTATTTCCTTAATAATTTTAATTTCCTTTGTTTTTGGTGGAATCGGCGGATTTATTTCGGCAAGTTATTATTGGCCAAAGATAAATGAATTCTTGGGCAAATTACATATTCAAGTACCGCCTCCAAAAGTGATTGAAGAGGAAAAGATAATTGAAAAGGAGCCAGTTTATACCCCTCAAACTTCCCAAGAAGAAGCAACAATTAAGGTGGTTAATGAAAGTTCGCCAGCAGTAGTTAGTATTGTTATTACTGGATATGTTGAACAATATTATTTTACTCCTTTTGAGAATGTTCCCCTTCAAAAACGAATTGAAAAAAAAGAAGTTGGAGGAGGAACTGGTTTTATTGTCTCCGAAGATGGAATGATTTTGACCAATGCCCATGTTGTTTCGGACAAAGAAGCCGATTACACTGTTTTGACCAATGATGGCAAAAAATATCCAGCCAAGGTTTTGGCCAGAGATTCAATTAGAGATTTAGCAGTAATGAAGATTGAAAGAGAAAAAACAGTTAATAGCGAAGGAAAATTGGATTTAAAATCTTTCCCAACAGTCAAATTGGGAGATTCTGATAAATTACAAATTGGCCAAACGGTCATTGCCATTGGTAATGTTTTAGGCGAATTTCGAAATTCGGTTTCGGTGGGAGTGATTTCTGGTCTGGGAAGAACTGTCACTGCTTCGGGTGGAGGAATGATTGAGACATTAGAAGATGTCATTCAGACCGATGCCGCTATTAATTTGGGGAATTCGGGTGGTCCGCTTTTAAATTTAAAAGGCGAAGTGATTGGAGTTAATTTTGCCATGGCCGAAGCCGCTGAAAATATTGGCTTTGCCATTCCCATTAACAAAGCAAAAGGGGACATTGAGCAGATGAAAACCTTAGGGAAAATTGTTTATCCTTTTTTGGGCGTAAGATATGTTTTGATTACCGAAGAAATTCAAAAGGAAAACAGTTTACCAGTAGATTACGGAGCCTGGGTTCAAAAAAGTGCAGGTGGGGAGCCGGCCATTTTTCCTGACTCCGCCGCTGAAAAAGTAGGTTTAAAAGAAGGAGATATAATTTTGGAATTTAACGGAGAAAAAATTACCACCGAAAATACTTTAGCAAAAATCATAATGAAATATAATCCTGGAGATAAAGTAAATTTGAAAGTTTTAAGAAATGGTCAAGAAAAAATTTTTGAAGTAGTTCTGGGAGAAAGAAGTGAGTAATCTCTAATGCTTAATATCCTTAAATGGGGAGAGGATAAAATCAGCCTCTTTTTTTATTTCTTGACTTGATTTTTTAAAAATTTTGTGATAAATTTCATAGTAGAAAGCCAAATCGGAAAGGGGTCGGGAGAACCCTTCGGTTCTCCCCGTATAGGAAAAGATTAAAAACCGAGGGTGGTCAAAGAGGTAAATCTCTTTTCTCGCCTCACCGAGGTTCGGCTTTTAAGGAGCGTCCCAAAGGGACTCAGCCGAGCAGAGCGAGGCGTGCCGCGACCTGACTTGGTACTACCACTATGAATGGAGCTAACTTTACCCACAAAGCTCAAGAGGCAATACTTGCCGCTCAGGATATAGCCAGAGAAAAAGGGCAGCAACAAATTGATGCCTTGCATTTGCTTTTTGCTTTGTTATCGCAGGAAGAAAGCATTGTTTTAAATTTGCTTGAAAGAATTGGGGCAGACATCGAGGGTTTAAAAAGGAAAACAAAATTGGCTTTGGATAGAATTCCTCAAATTGCTACCCCTCAGGCCTTCGGTCAGTTTTATTTAACCCAAGATATGGCGAAAGTTCTTGATCGGGCAAGGCAAGAAGCCATAAAGATGGGAGATGAATATATTTCGGTTGAGCATTTATTCTTGGCTATTTTGGATACTGAAACCAAGGCAAGAGAAATTTTGGGCCAGGCGACTTTTTTGCAGCCAGGGGGTGGAGTTACTGCCTTGGAATTTGGCAAATTGGATTATGAAACAATTTTAAAAGAATTAGCCAAAATTAGGGGAGGTCAAAGAATTACCGACCCTGAACCGGAATCAAAATATCAGGTAATTGAAAAATATGCCAGAAATTTAACTTCTTTAGCAAGGAAAGGGAAATTAGATCCAGTAATAGGCAGAGAAAATGAAATCAGAAGATTGATGCAGATTCTATCAAGGAGGACAAAAAATAACCCGGTTTTGATTGGTGAGGCTGGGGTTGGGAAAACGGCAATTGTTGAAGGTTTAGCCCAGAGAATTGTTTCCGGTCAAGTTCCGGAAAGTTTAAAGGAAAAAGAAATTATTGGTCTGGATTTAGGGGCTCTGATTGCCGGAACAAAATATCGAGGAGAATTTGAAGATAGAGTTAAAGCCCTTTTGAAGGAGATTAACCGAGCCGGTGGTAGATATTTAATCTTTATTGATGAATTGCATACCTTGGTTGGAGCCGGAGCAGCTGAAGGAGCAATTGATGCCTCCAATTTATTGAAACCGGCTTTAGCCAGAGGAGAATTGAGAGCAATTGGCGCCACCACCTTAAAAGATTATCAAAAATATATTGAAAGGGATCCGGCTTTGGAAAGAAGGTTTCAACCAATCTATGTTCAAGAGCCCTCGATTGAAGATACCATTGCCATTTTAAGAGGGATAAAAGAGAAATACGAATTGCACCACGGAGTGAAAATCAAAGATTCAGCCTTGGTTGCCTGCGCCCAATTGGCTGCCAGATATATTACTGATAGATTTTTACCTGATAAAGCGGTTGATTTAATGGATGAATCAATGTCAGCTCTCAGGTTGGAAATCGAATCGGAACCGGCTGAATTAGATTCTTTAAGAAAGGAAATTAAAAAATTGGAAATTGAAATGGAGGCAATTAAGAAAGAAAAGGGTTATCAAAGAAGACAAAGAACAATCGTAAGAGAACTGGCTGATTTGAGAGAAAAGGTGAAGGGGATTGAAACAAGATGGCAGACGGAAAGGGATTTGATTTCTAAAATTAAAAATCTCAAAAAAGAAATTGATACCTCCCGATTTGAGGCTGAAAGAGGAGTGGCCGAAGGTACTTTGCAAAAAGTAGCTGAAATAAAATATGGAAAAATTCCCCAACTTTTAAAAGAACTAGATAGTACCGAAAAGAAATTAGCCAGGATCCAAAAGGGACATCCCTTATTAAAAGGAGAAATCACCGAGGAAGATGTGGCAAAAGTGGTTTCTAAATGGACTGGCATCCCTATTACGAGATTATTAGAAGAGGAAGTAAAGAAACTGGAGAAAATGGAGGAAATTACTTCAAAAAGAGTAGTTGGTCAAAAAGAAGCAATTTCCGCTATTGCCAACGCTGTTCGTCGGGCCAGAGCTGGTATTTCGGAAGAAAATCGACCTCTGGGTTCTTTTATGTTCTTGGGTCCAACCGGGGTTGGAAAAACCGAAACCGCTCGGGCTCTGGCTGAATTTCTATTTAACGATGAAAATGCCTTAGTCAGACTGGATATGTCAGAATATATGGAAAGACATACAGTTTCAAAAATGATTGGTAGCCCGCCAGGTTATGTTGGTTATGAAGAAGGAGGTCAATTGACCGAAAAAATTAGGAGAAGGCCTTACAGCGTTGTTCTTTTGGATGAAATTGAAAAAGCCCATCCTGAGGTTTTCAACATTTTACTCCAAATTTTGGAAGACGGTAGATTAACCGATGCCAAGGGCAGGGTGGCCTCTTTTAAAAATGCCATTTTAATTATGACCTCAAATGTTGGTTCAGATATCATTGCCAAAGAGGCCTCTTTGGGATTTGTTACTGGAGATGAAAAAATTAGTCAGAGAGAAGCCTTGAGAGAAAAAGTGATTGGCGCCCTGAAAGAAAATTTCCGACCGGAATTTTTAAACAGGATTGATGAAATTGTTATTTTTGATTATTTAGGGAAAGAAGAAATCAAAAAAATAGTTGATTTGGAATTGGAAAAAGTAGCTGGGAGATTAAAGAAAAAAGGAATTGAGATTAAGACCAATGAGAAGGCGAAAGAATTTTTGGCTAAGAAGGGTTTTGACCCAAACTTGGGAGCCAGGCCCCTAAAAAGAGTAATTCAGCGGGAAGTTTTAGACCCTCTCTCTTTGAAGATTGTTTCTGGAGAAATTGGAGAAGGGGAGGAAGTGGTGGTTGACTTTGAGAATGAAAAAATAGTTTTTCGAACCAAAAAAGATTTAATCAAGGCTGCCCGTAAAAGAGAAAAAGTCACTGTGTAACATGAAATGGGTTTTGAAAGTTTTAGCCATTTTTATTTTGGGAATTTTTGGGGGAATTTTTGCTGATCAAATTTTGTGGCCCTATTTCGTTGAGAGGCCACTTTTTTATCAATATAGGTTGGAAAAAAATCCAATTTATGTAACCGAGAGAAAGGAAATTACAATTCAAGAAAATACTGCTTTAAAAAATGCGATAGAAAAAGTAGAAAAAGTAGTGATTGGAATCAAAACCGAGACAAAACAAGGTAAAACTTTGGAGGGTTCTGGCTTAATCTTGACCTCCGATGGCTTGATTGTTGCTTTAGCCGATTTAGTTCCTCAGGGCTCTAATTTCAGTTTTTTTGTTGAGGGGAAATTGGTTCCATTTCAGATTTTAAAAAGAGATTTAAAAGAGAATTTGGCCTTAATAAAAATTGAGGCTGGCAATTTACCAACAGTTAGTTTTTTTAATTTTGAAAAATTAAAATTGGGGGAAAGAGTCTTTTTAGTTGGAATAGTCCAGCCCCCAAATGGAGGCTGGGTGGTCAACGAAGGAATTGTCAAAAGCTTTGATGACGAAAAAATTGAAACAAACATCTTTGAAAAAGAAAATTTATCTGGCAGTCCATTATTTGACATTGAAGGAAATGTTTTGGGACTAAACGAAATTGACTCTCAGGGAAAAGTCATTGCTATCCCCATTTCTAAAATCAAATCCTTCGCTGGTTTTTAACTAATGTAGAAGTTAGGCCTCTACATATCAAGATTGGGTAGGACATATAAATAGGACATTTTGATGTCCTATTTATTTATGTAACGAGCTCTTTCCTCGTTACATTAATCTATTCAATGGCTACATAATTAAGATCGTTTAATTCTTGTTTAAACATAAGCCAGGTATTAACAAAATTACGGCATCCTTCTATTCCCCCCATTATTTTTAATAAAAATTCTCTATTGGTTAGAGAAGGAAAGTTTTTATTCCCTAAATAATCTGAATAACTTGACCAGCGGTAATTTTCGATATATTCTATTGTCGCTTTGACATTTTTTATTCCTTTTTCTTTCCATTGAGGAAAAATTATTGCCACCGGATTTGTATGAATATAGACAAAAACAGTCTTTAATTGTTCTTCATTTTTAATATAAACTGCCCGAAATTTTCCTCCAAAAAGATGACCCTTTCTTTCGTATTTTTTATTATAATAAAGCCCATAACTTCCTAATTTTTGCATCAATTTACTAATCCCGCCTTCTTGAACTTGTCTTAACAATAAATGAATATGATTTGGCATTAAGCAAAAAGCTAAAATTTCCACTAGCATCTTTCGTTTTTCTTTTCTCCTCTTTGTTAACAATGTAACGAAGTCTTTCCTCGTTACATTGACTCTATCGCGATGAAAAGTAACACGAAAAGTAGAAAGAGCAGATTTTTCATCATTAAATTCAAACAAATCGTGAATCATTCGCAAATAATCTTTTTTATTACGGAAAAGGGTGGTTCCCTCAACGGCTCTAACTACAATATGATATATTTCTCCATTTACAAATTGTATTTTTCTTTGTGCCATTAATGTAACGAGCTCTTTCCTCGTTACATTAATTTTAATGAAAAAAGGGAAAATGGGAAGAGGAAGTTTTCCACAGGTGGAGGGTTGTGTTTTGTTTTCGGAGTTTGTAAAATAAAAAAATATGTGGAAAATTAAAAAAATTATTTTTCTCATTGTTATTGTTTTAATCCTCGTTGTTGGCGGAGGATTTTTTTGGTGGCAG
>Ga0172362_10001476_pt1 | contig 20097 bp, 26 predicted proteins | sample LakKivs1_kivu2a2_FD_114534 | JGI IMG/M metagenome (GOLD analysis project Ga0172362, IMG submission 114534) | Sediment microbial communities from Lake Kivu, Rwanda - Sediment s1_kivu2a2 | ecosystem: Environmental > Aquatic > Freshwater > Lake > Sediment | place: Rwanda: Western Province, Lake... | reverse complement strand
GAGAATTCGACCATTATTTTTTTTTGTTTACCTATTTTGTTTAGACCAAATTTTTCTTTTTCAGTAAGGATATGTCTTAAAACTATCTTTGATAGGAAGGGGTAATTGTAAAAAAAGTTAATGTATCCCGCTCTAGATTGAACTCTACTTATGAGCGAATCTTTTGTAATTTTTATCTTAGAAATAATCTCATCGGCAATTTGTAAAGGCGATTTTTTTAATTTCTTTGATAATGAAAGAGATATATTAGAAGCTAAATCCCCGAATTCGGGTTGCGGTGGTATTTCTAAAGTCTTTACAATCTTTTCATCTTTAAGCAAATCTGATTTTTTCAAAAGTTTAACAATTTCTTTTTTAACGTCTTTCAAAAAATCCATAATAATTGTCTAAAAATTAATTCATTTGTAGAATAATAACTTTTAGTTATATTGAAAAAACAAAAGGTGCGTATTCTCTCTTTGCACGCCAAGCGTATAAATTAGTTATAAAGAAAATTATGTATGATATCATATCCCATATCTTACTATCTGACTTTAAGATACCAAGTTGGAGTGTTTTTTTCTCGATAAACCTCATAAACTTTAGATTTGCGAATTTCATGTATTTAGCATCAATTTCCCATCCATTTTCTAGATTTTTTATTATATCATTGTATGAACTAGAAACTCTTATGAGAGCCCATTCTTTAATTTCATTCCAAGTCACGTATTCACAATTCTCAAACCTAACTTTTCCTTTTTTTATAGATCTAAGAATGGAATCTACGTCTGAGTCTGCGTCGACTACAGTGATTCCTCGATCAATCATTTTTAGATAGTGTGCATCCGAACAGGCAACCATCGGCATTTTTAGTTTTTCTGCAACAATTTTTGCGAACTTGTCCTCAAAACCAAAAATATTACCAGGGTTAAAAACTTCAACAATGCCTTTTATTTCTTTTATTTTTTCTCCTATACCGTTTTCCATAAAACTAAATGGATGCGGTATCATAACCTCTCCGTTGTAATCTAAAATAGCATCTTTTGCTTCATGAACACTCATTTTTTTGTTCAATTCTTTTTCTATTCCAGGTTCGATATTTAAACCTATTATTTCACCATCTCTAGTGCTTATTTCAATTCCATTGATGACTATGATTCCGTTCTTTTTGGCATAATCTTTTATTTTTGGATAAGCACGTGTGTTATCATGATCGGTTATTGCTAGAACTTGTATGTTTTTCTTTTTAAGGACACTTATAGCGGTTTTTGGATATATGTTAGAATGTATCTTTATTCTAGTTCCCTTTGACTCGATAGTATGCATATGAAGTTGTGCCCTCAATTCCATATATTACACCTTTTGACCATCTTCGTTTTGTTTAAATAGTTGTGAAGCATGAATATGGCTGCAAGGTTGAAACTTCAAGCTCCAGAATTCACAATCGCATATCCATTCATTTTTTTCTTTATCGAAGATAACAGAATGATTTTTCATTTCGCTCTTAACAGTAAAATGGATTCTTTTATCTGTCTCTAATTCCTTTTTAACCATATTCCCTTTGAATAACCAATAACCTTTACGCTCAGTTCTTTTGGAAACCATAGAACTTTATTTATTAAAGAAAAGATTTAATTTTAGTTTATGAAACTCACAGTGACTTTAATCTTAATAAACGTGATAATTTTTTTCTTCACGATAATTTATGGGTTAGATCATAGCATTAACGAATTCGGATTTAGACCTAGTTCTTTTCTGGAAGGCAAGGTTTATACTATAATAACTTCTATGTTTATCCACGCCGGTCTTGAACATATCTTTTTTAACATGATCGCATTGTTTTTACTTGGAACCTCGTTAGAAAAGAAAGTGAGTAGCGGAAAATATCTATTAGTTTATTTCTTAGGAGGAATTATCGGAAATTTAGTAATGTTAATTCCATTTTTATTTTCTCCAGATACAGTTGGTGTCGGGGCTTCAGGTGCGATTTCTGCTCTTGTTGGTTTAGGGATGTTTATTTGCCCTGGCAAGTTAGTTATATTTCCTTCTATTATACCATTGCCTTTTGTTGTTGCTGGCGCATTATATTTTTTAATTACTGTATCAAACGTACTAGTTCCATCCGATTATCAGGTAGGTTATCCGGTTCATATGATGGGAATAATAGTAGGTTCAATTTTTGGATTGTTTTGGTCTGAAAACTGGAAAAGAAGCTTATTAATATTTATTGTTGCTCTAATTCTGATATTGTCACTTCCATACATTTTAGATTTAATATTCTAGTGGTTCCATGGATATCACAAAAGAACTAAAGAAAAAAAGAGCTAAGAGAGTTTTTGTCCAGTATCCAGAAGGTTTGAAACTTAGAATACAAAATATAACAAAAGAAATAGAGGATAATGGCATTGAAATTGTGATATGTTGTGAACCTACATTCGGGGCATGCGACATCCGAGATCAAGAAGCTGAAAGGTTAGGTTGTGATGCAATTTTACACATAGGCCATTCTGATCAAAAAATAAAATCCAAAATTCCAGTGGTATATTGGGAATACTTCTATACTGTAGATCCAATACCGATTTTGAAGGAAGAAATTGATGAATTGAAAGATTTCAAAAAAATAGGGATTGTGACGAGTGTTCAATTTAGTAAAAGTATAGAGAAAGTGATAGACTTTCTGAAAGAAGTGGGTAAAGAAGTTTACATCCACAAATCATTAAAATACCCTGGTCAGATATTGGGATGTAATATTGATGCAGCAAAAAAAATAGAAGATAAAGTTGATTGTTTTCTATATGTTGGAGCTGGTAAGTTTCATCCACTGGGAGTTGCTTTAGAGACTAAAAAACCTGTTTTTGCTCTAGACTTCGAAAAAAAACGAATATACAGCTTAGAAAAAGAAAGGATTAAATGGTTGAAAAAGAAAGCATGGCACGATTCTGATTTAGAAGATGCAAAAAAGGTTGGAATAATAGTTTGTTGGAAAAGGGGACAAGAAAGAATGAATGAAGCGAGAAAATTAAAAAAAGAGTTAGAAAATAAAGGTAAAGAAGTGAGTATTCTTGCATTCGATGATTTCAAAAAAGAAAAAATTGAGGGGTTAAAATTCGATGTCTTACTGAATCTCGCATGTCCTAGATTAGATGATGAACTCATTTATTCTTAAAAAATGACAAGAAGAATTTCATGAATGAAGTAAAAATTCCCATTGGTGAAAAAATAGGAGCTTGAGCCCTTTCCAATTCTGACCTGAGTTGACCAACATTCCTTTCAACACCAGTGGAAGTAAAGTAGACGAAGAAAAGTATCGACAGTATAAAAATAAACATTATGACTATTATTATGATAAAAAAACTATCCATACCAAATAAAATATGAATATTTCAATATTTATTCTATAGCGATGAGGATGCTAAATAAAAAGAAATTGGAAATAATTTTATCAAAATTAAAAGACATCGAAAAACCTAATCCCGAATTAGAACAATATACTATACCATCAGATTTAGCTGCTGAAATTTTGAACATAGCGTATCTTTCAGGGAAGATAGAAAACAAAGTTATTTTGGATCTAGGTTGTGGGTCTGGTAGATTGATGATTGGTGCGGCCTTAATCGGTGCAAAAAAGGTTATAGGGATTGACGTGGATAAAGAAGCCATCGAAACAGCGAAAAATAACGTAAAAATTGCTAGACATATGATGAACATCGAAGACCAAGAAAGAATAGAACTTCATTGTATGAATATATCTGAATGGAAAACGTCAGTTGATACCGTAATTCAAAACCCGCCATTTGGTATCCAGAAGTTACACGCAGATAGAGTTTTTTTGAAGAAAGCCCTGGAATGTGCCAAAAGTATATATTCTTTACACAGACATTATGAAAAATCAAGAGGTTTTTTAACAAAATTCATCGAAAAGAATGGGGGTAAAGTGGAAAAGATTATAAAATTTAAATTTCGAATACCCTATATGTTTAAGTTCCACAAAAAACCTTATGTAAGATATGAGGTTGATTTGTTCGTGATTTCAAGGGTGTAGACATGGAGTTAAATAAAATAAAAGAAGAGAGTGACATGATTGAGATAGAATTGATGGGAGAAAGCGTAGGATTCGCAAATTTAATAAAAGAAGAATTATGGAATGATGAGAACGTTGATGAAGCAGCATACATAAAAGAGCATCCTTACATGGCTGAACCAAAGATATACGTGAAGATGAAGGGAGGAAGGTTTAACACTAGAGTTGCATTAGAGAGAGCAGTAAAAAGATTACAGGTAAAATTGGAAGATTTTAAAAAAGAGTTTAATAGGGCTTTAAAGGATTAAGTTATTTAAGATTCCTTAACCAAAAGATTTTTAGATATCATGTATGAACCGTATGGAGAAAGTAAAAAGTTCAAGGTTGACTTTAAAGGATTAAAAGAGAAATTTATAGAAAAAGCTAAGAACTTAAGACAAAACAAATGGTTCTTTGTCATAATCGCTGTTGCTGTAATTGCTGTTGCAACTGCTTATACAGGGTTTGCATCTTACACCGCAAAAATCACTGAATATGATGCTAAAGTATCGATAGTAGAAAAACAATTGAAGGCATGCAGTAACAACGTGACTTCATGTCTGTCAAATCTGGAAAATACTAAAGATGATTTGGATTCGTTCAAAAGCAATTATCAAACCTGTCAGAATGAAAAACTAACTGTAGAAACAAACCTCCAGACTTGTGATGATGAAAAAAATGAGTTGCAGAGTAGTATAACTGAAACTGAAAGCAAAATCAGTGAGTGGGAATCAAAATATGGAGACCTAAAAAGTGACTACGATTCTCTCAAGAATGAGCATGAAAGTATGGAACAGAACTATGCTAAAGGATGTTGTACTTTTGGATTCTCTTATTACTGGGTGAAAGATGGAACAAAGGTTGTTTGTTGTTCAAGAAAAGACGTCGATTACTGTGGCGAAAAACCAGATAGCATTGACTTGATAAAGAGTATAAGTTGTTAAACCTCTAGTAAACAATCGTTCAGATTCTTATCAGACCTTAATTTCATGAACGGGGGGCCCTGAACCCAAAACTTATACTACCAGACCATATGGCTCTTGGTATAATATCACGTTATGTAATCGATATTTAATCCCTTTGCATAATTAATTGCTTCTTCCATCTCTTCTCTTTTAACTGAGCGATTTATATCAGGATACTCATAGGCTCTGAATTCAGGTCTATACTGATCCATTATATTCACTCTAGATTTTTCTCTGATATTTTCTGCTATCCATTTCAAGACTGGTTTTGTACAACAATCAATATGATTCGGTAGAACTAAGTGACGAATTGTAATCTCAGTACTCTTAGCAGCTATTGAATGGTTCCTAGAACATACGTCGAAATAATTTTTAACTTTTGATAATCTAAGTCCACATTCATTATTACCATACTTGAAATCGGATAGATGCATATCTACTGTTCCATCTAAAATCTTCATTGTTTTTTCTGACATGTAGAAGTTAGAATTCCAAATGACGGGAATATTAGCTTCACAAACCTTCAAAGTTTTTAATATCCAGAGTAGACTTGGAGTGGGCTCTCCACCAACAAAATTCACGTTTCTTGCCCCTTCTTTTCTTCTTCTTTCTATTCGTATGGCTAACTCTTCTGGTGATATTTTATATCCCGATTCAAACCATTGACTGATTGACCAGTTTTGGCAATACTGGCAATGCAAAGTACAACCCATAAAAAATATAGTATGAGAAGGAACAATGTGTGGTTCTTCACCCATGTGGATGAACTCTGAAGATAACAAACAATCGTTTCCAACTTTACAAGATCCTACTTCATTTTTCATTCTATTTACATGACACTTATTTTCACACAATTCACAAGAGGTCATAATTTGTCCCGTCAACTCAATTTTAAGATCGAGGAGAGAATATTTTGGTTTTTTAATATCATCCAATTTTAATTGGCCATTATCAATTTTTTCTTTTGTTTCATAGAATTTTTTCATTAACTTTTCATGTAATTTCCATAAATTATTCTTTGTAGGTTTAAACTCAATTTTTTTAGCTAGTTGAAACTTTGCAATTGCTTGGCCATTGACTACTTTTATGTACCTTGGTAAAATCCTTTTAATCTTATCATTATCTAGAGCTTTAATGGCATCTGGACGTAGAATGTAGACTTCCAACATGTTTATAATTTCTTGATGCAAGCTTTAATTAATCCATCGAACATTGGTGAAGGCTTCATTGGTCTGGATTTAAATTCAGGATGTCCTTGAGTTCCAACAAAGAAAGGATGTTTGGGAAGTTCCATAAACTCCATTAAAACCCCATCAGGAGAACGTCCAGAAAAAACGAGCCCATTCTTCTCTAGAGCGTCAACGTACTTCGGGTTTACTTCGTATCTATGTCTATGTCTCTCCGAAACTTCATCATTACCATATAATTTTCTAATCAGACTTCCTTTCTTCAAAACTGCTGGATAAGCGCCTAATCTCATCGTAGCACCATACCTAGACTCTCTTATGATTTTTACTTGCTCTGGTATGAAATCGATAACTGGATAGGGTGTCTTAGAATCATTTTCAGTCGTGTTCGCTTTTTCTAAACGGCAGACATTCCTGGCAAATTCGACCACTGCTAATTGCATGCCATAACAAAGACCAAGGTATGGAATTTTGTTTTCTCTCACATACTTTATTGCAGCAATCTTACCTTCTACGCCCGTTGTTCCGAACCCACCAGGAACAATAATACCGTCTTTTTCTTTCAAGATTGAAATTTTTTTAGGATCGCTCTCAAAAATTTTGCTATCAATCCACTCTATCTCAGGTTTGACATCATTATGCCAAGCCGCATGTTTTACTGCTTCTATTACTGATACATAAGAATCAGGGAGTTTATACTTACCGATATCAAAATACTTACCGACTATACCTATTTTAACAACTTTTTTAACACTCTTAGATTTTTCGATAAACTTTTCCCATGGCTTTAAATCAGATAATTTTGTCTTAATGTTTAATTTTTTCAGGATTTTTTCTCCGAGTTTTTGCTCTTCGAAGATTAAAGGTAATTCATAGACATTCTCCAAATTCGGATTGGAAATTATATCATCTTTTTTCACGTTGCAGAAGAGTGCAATTTTATCCTTTCTAACTTCATCTACTGGATACTCAGATCTACAAATTATAAAATCTGGTTGAATTCCTATAGTTCTTATTTCTTTTACAGAATGTTGCATGGGTTTAGTCTTCATTTCGCCTAAATAGGACAGAACAGGCAGATAACCAACATGAATAAAAAGGACATCTTCCCCTTTCAACTTCATTTCCCTTGCTGCTTCTAAGAACAATACGTTCTGATAATCTCCTACAGTCCCGCCAATTTCGATTAGAACGAAATCCGCACTAGTTTTTTTTGCTACATTCTTAATCCTTTTATTCACTTCATCTGGGATATGTGGTATAACTTCTACGGTTTTTCCCAAATATTCTCCGTTTCTTTCTTTCTCGATAACTGCTTGGTATACTTGGCCAGTTGTTATGTTGTGCTCTTTTGAAATGTTGGTATCGAGAAACCTTTCGTAATGACCCAAATCTTGGTCTATTTCCCCCCCGTCATCAGTAACCCAGACTTCTCCATGTTCGGTTGGCCTCAGAGTGCCGGCATCCATGTTTATGTATGGGTCGATTTTTATAGCCGTAACATTAAAGCCTCTAGATTGCAAAACCTTTCCGATCGAAGCTGTAGTTATACCTTTGCCTAAACCAGAAAGGACTCCACCAGTAACGAAAATATAATGAGTTAGCATAATAGTTCATAGAATCGGATAAATTAAAGTTTTACTAACAAAGAAATTATATTTTTGAAAAGATTATTTTTTATCGTGCCACTCTTTATACTTTACTAATGCTTTCATAGCTTTGACAGCTCTCTCTGGTGTTGGATAAACTGGAACCCCTCCTTCCATTAACTTCCCACTAAGTTCTTCTGTGAATTTCCCACCAGCAGCACAGGCCAATAAAGGTTTTTTGTATTTTTTATGTAGTTCTATCACATAATCCACAACTTCTTTTTCTAGAGTTGGAACTTGGAAGAGTGTGATAGCGATAACTCCGTCAAATTCATTGCTTCTTAGACAGGCTTCTATAACAACTTTATAACGGTTGGCATCAGCATCACCTGTTAGATCTATCGGATTATGAAGACTGGCATAAGAAGGTGTAACTCTTCTAAATTCTTTCTTTAAATTTTCAGATGGTTCTGGCAATAGAATCCCTTGTTTATCTGCCTCATCAGTAGCTAAAACACCGAACCCGCCACCATCAGTAACTATCGCTATTCTACTTCCTTCTGGTAAAGGCTGAGTTGAGAATGCTTTAGCAAAATCAAAGAGTTCTTCCCATGAACTGGCCTCTATGATACCAGTTTGTTTAAACGCAGCAGAGTATATTTTTTCAGAACCAGCTATTGATCCTGTGTGCGAAAACACTGCTTTCATGCCAGTTTCAGTACCACCAGCCTTTAGAACTATAATTGGTTTTTTCTTCGTTACTTTTTTTGCTATCTGCATAAATTTTTTGCCTGAAGCTTCTATTCCCTCAAGATAAGCTGTTATTACACTGCTCTTATCATCATCACCAAGATACTCGAGTAGGTCACAATCGTCTAAATCCATAGCATTTCCATAAGAGATAAATTTGCTTATTCCAATACTTTGCTCGGAAAGCCAATCAAGAATTGTTGACCCGACCGCACCGGATTGAGAAATAAAGGCAATGTTACCTTGTTTTGGTCTACCACACCTTTCTCTTGCTAAAAATAAAGTATCAACATGTGAGTATGGATCATAAATACCGATACAATTTGGACCTAGTATTCTTGTGTATACGCCTTCGATAATTTTTTTACATTTTATTTCCAGTTTCTTTCCTTCTTCGCCTATCTCTGAAAAGCCAGCAGATATTATCATTATCGCTTCAATTTTTTTCTTAACACATTCTTTAAGAACGTTTAGAACAAGTCCTGCTGGCACGACAATGACGACCAAGTCTAAATCATCTGGTACATCTAAAACAGACTTGTAAACATTCAAGCCGAGTATAGATTTTGTGTCCGGGTTAACCGGGTATATTTTTCTTTTGAACCCAGCGCCTACAAAATTGGCTAGTATGGCGTAACCAATCTTTCCAGGGGTGTGTGATGCTCCTATTATCGCAACAGATTTGGGATCGAAAAAATAATCTAATTGTTTCATAAAAGTATTTTGTTTTACTGGGATTTAATTTTTTGATTATATGAAAACTATTTAATAATGTTAAATAGTATAAACTATTTGCAAGAGGCCTCTGGTTGGAAGGGTACCGGCCTTCTGTCACCACAAGCCCGGTTTATGGTGGGACCACAGCTTGAGGGCGGTTCGATTTTGTAATCGGGCCTGAGTCTTGGACTGAGAAGCCTCGTCTCCCAGGACGGTATTTATAGTGAACTTGGCGAGGTTCGGAAGAAAGCAGCCATAAGCTGTACATATCGTGCTTGCGAGCTCGCGGGGTGGAGAAAGAGACTTGGATTAACTTGATTATTAAAATCGAATCCACTGATGGCATGCCTCTTGCAATTTACGTGATCAAATGAAGGAAATAATTGCAGTTTTAATTTGTTTGTTGATTTTCTTTATAGTTTATGCTTTTTTCAGAAACATCATAACCCCAACTGAGACAACTATAGAAAGGAAGAGTTATACAGAAGGATTTTCGCTTGAACCCGAACAGAGTTTTTATTATAATGATAGCTCTATGGTAACTATGAGAGTGCCAGCGGTTGATAAAGATGGAAAAGGTGTAATGGCAACATTATCTGTTGATACTAAACCTGGAATTGGTATGACTCTTGTTGATATAAATCAAATTTTATTCTGGGTTGACACGCAAGATTCGATAAGAACTGCTAAAATTGTAGCTCGGGATGTAACTGGTGTTGATTTATCAAAATATGATATCATTTATTCCATACAAGCAAATGCGTCTGCTATTGAAGGTCCTTCTGCTGGAGCAGCTATGGCCATTGCCACTATACTTGAATTAGAGAATAAAACTTTTAATAAAAATGTTACGATAACAGGAACACTTAATGAAAAGGGTGAGATAGGAAAGGTGTCTGGAATTGTAGCTAAAGCAGAAGCTACTGAGACTGCTGGTATGAATTTGCTGATTGTACCCACAGGTCAAAAAATTTATACTGTATACAAACAAGAAAAAAGTTGTGAAGACTATCTTCTTACTAAAATTTGTCGTAGCGTGACAAAACCTGAAGATGTGGATGTGGAAGAAGAAGTTGGAATAAGAGTAGTAGAGGCCGGTAATATACAAGAAGCATTAAAATACTTCTTAACCTAAAATATTTACTATGAAGCTCTTCACGAATAAGGAATTACGAGATTTAACAATTGCGATAATAATTTTATCTTTAATATTTTCTTTCCCAGATTTTTCAGGATTCTTCTTGATATCGATTATAATAGTGTTATTTTCATATTTTGTTCGCGAGTTAATGCACAAGTTCGTGGCAAGAAAATTTGGTTGCATGTCCACGTTTAAATTATGGCCTCCAGGAATTTTGATAGGAATAATGAGTATGTTTTTAAAATATTTCACAGGTTTGAATATTGTTTTTCCTGTACCTGGTTTTGCAGAGATAATGCCTTATAGGTTTGGTAGGATGGGCTTCAAAGTCGCTAGAGTGACGCCAAAAGACCTTGGACTTGTAGCTTTAGCTGGAACTGGAATGAATGTTTTTTTTGCTGTATTTTTCAAGATTTTTCCTGGCGGAATATTTCAGACGGTAAGTCTCTACAACGGTTTAATAGCTTTATTTAACCTTCTGCCGATATCTCCATTAGATGGAAAAAATATATTCTTGTGGAGTATGGTTATATGGCTTTTTCTCTTTTTTGTGTCTGTTCTCGTGGTTTTCGTATTTTAATCTAAAATCTTTAGTTAACCTTAGTTCTGGCTTGAACACTTTTTTCTTTCAAATTGAAATATTGTCCAATTTTTATTATTTGATGAAAAAAATATGCCCCATAGAGACCACAAAATAAATAAAGAGCGTATATTTTAGTAATAAAATTGAAGTTCCTTGGTGTTAATGATATTGGGTTCATCGGATAGGAAAGGGTATCAATATGTTTTTCACCAGAAGTCAATATGAAGGCACCGGCCCAGAAAAAAAAATTTAGAATCAATTCATAACTAAATACAAAAATGACTATAATGAAAAATAAAAATATTAACTTATTAAGAATAAGGGGTATTTTTGTTGATAATTTTGTTCGTATTGACTCTAATCCAAATATCCAGAAAACAAAAGCGGATATAACAAATATAGTTATTGGTTTAAAATGAAAAACATAAAAAGGCGTATGAAATGTAAATTCATATTTTATAAAACTTTCGCCAACAACTTTTTCTGATGGATGAATGAAAATGACCCAAGTTAAAACTGATAAAGCGACAATTCCTGCAACAACAGAAATTACACCAAGAATTCGTTCTATCTTATAATCCTCAGTTGATTGTGAATTCTTATCTGTTTTAAGATTCTCTCTTTTTGATTTTTTTTCTATTGATATAAATTTTTCTTCCTCATCTATAGTATCAAAAATCAATTCAAACCCCATTCTAATTTTAATCTAAAAAAATAAGTATACCTTATATTACCTGAAAAATATAATATTAGAAAATATGGAATGGACAAATTTTTTAGTATCTATATTGACTGGAGGTACAGAATTCGTTAATAAATGGGGTTATTTGGGTATTTTTTTTATATCATTAATAAGTTCTGCCAGTATCATATTTCCGATACCAACCTTTATTTTAATCTTTACTTTTGGCTCTACATTAAACCCATTTTTAGTTGCGTTGTTCGCAGCTATCGGATCATCAATAGGCGAAACGACCGGTTACCTTCTTGGATTAGGTGGTAAAGAAATTTTAGAAGATAAATATAGCAAACAATTAGAAAAAATTAAAAATATGTTTAAAAAATATGGTTCTGTTATCTGGATAATTATTGTGGGTGCAACTCCGCTTCCAGATGATGTTATTGGAATTTTCTGTGGCGTCATCAGGTATGATTTTAAGAAATATTTCATAGCAACTTTCATAGGAAAACTGATATTGAGTCTAATCCTGTCTTATGCGGGATTCTATTCACTGAATTGGGTTCTAGATTATCTACAGCCAAAATTAGGATTATAGAATTTTAATATCGACACAATATTTGTAAGTCCTTGGGGCATATGGTAGAACTTTGTTTATTTTGTAAGATATGTTTCTTTTAATTTTTTTACTGAACTTGTCGATGATTGTTTTAATTTTTTCTTTGACATTTTTTTCCTTCTCGATAACATACATGTGAATAATACCATGAGATTTTAAGCATTTGTAAGCTAAACCAAGAAACTTGTAAGAATCATGTGGTAATGGCATTATCACTCTATCGCATTTTCTATATCAATCTTCTAGTAGATTACTTTTCTATGAGGTATTACTTAACAACCAAATATTTGATGCATTTGCAGCAATTTTTCTCCAACGACAAATCATTTTAACTTTATTCTTTTTCTGAAGTTTCCGAAGGTGAAAAGATGTCGTACTAATGCTTCTATTTATAGACTCTGATATTTCTTTGATAGTCATAGGTTTTTTTTCTAATAATTCCAAGATTAAACCCTTGATTTCTTCACTTTTGTAAACTTCACGACCCGAATAAGACTGTAGCAATTTTTTTAAACTTTCTCTTTTTCTTTTTATTGAAAAGGAAATTTTTGTTGAAAAAATTTCTAAACTTTGTCTATCGGAAGTTATTAAAAAATGCATGTTTTTTAGCTTTTGTGTAGTATTTTGTTTTATTCTACTTTTGATTCCGATTCTCCTTAATAACTCTTGTACTTCTTTTAAACCACCTGTATTGAAAATTTGTATGCCGACAAATCTAGTTCTTTTGCTGAAAGCTACATATCCGTCTGAATCAAATAACCCTCTTAAAAATGAACAAATTATTTTTCGCCTGTTACAATTTTTAATGTCCTTTGGAACATTCCAATTATAAGTTCTAAAACTTCCTTTACTGTTTAAAAATTCAACCACTTGTTTAGAGTTCAATCTTACAACATAATAATGCGATTTACCAACAATTCTATTCCCCCATTTTGTTGTATGATCATACGTAACGTTCCTTTCAATAAGTTTTGGTTCCATTCCAGTCCATTCCTTAAGCTTGCAGATAAACTCATTTGCAAAATCTCTATCAGTCACACTTAAAACAATTCTGTAAGTTCTTTTACTCTTTTCTATATACCCGTCCCCTATTAAAACCCCATAAATATATGCCAAGCTATCAGATAACTTTTTCGATTTTTTATTAAGCTTTTTTTCAAGATTCTTTGAATAAATGACTCTTGGTTTTCTGCTTGTACATGTCCAGTACCAAATTGTGGTAGGTGAAATCTTTACAATATTCGAAATTTTTCTAGTTGAAAGCCCTTTCTTTTGAAGTTTTAATACTTCTTTAAAATCTTCTATCGTATATTTCCTATATTCCTGCCCCTGCATACATTAACATTATAAAAACTAATATATAAATATTTCTAGAAGACACTTAAAAAATCTAGGACCATACGGGAGAATAAGCCTTTTGTCCAATATCTTCATATTTTTTCCTAATTTATCAACTGTTAGTTTAATTAAATCTTCCTTTTCCAAGAAAAAATCTGGACTCTTACCAATAAAATATAAGTCAATAATACCTTTGGCTTTCAGATATTTTACTGCCAACTCTAAAAATTTATATGCTTCCAATGGGAGTGGCATTATGATCCTATCAAAATATGTATCAAGATTGGGCACTACAATTTTAACATCACCATTTATCGGGATAATTTTATGTGAAACTTTATTTATTCTTACATTTTCTAAGGCGTATTTATTAGCTTCTTGGTTAATTTCGACTGCAACTATTTTACCAACTTTTGGTTGTTTTCTTGCAATAGCAATGGGGAAAGAAGCTATACCACTAAACATCACAAGAATGATTTCGCCTGATTTGACCTCATTCGCAATTCTTTGTCTTTCAGTTCCTTCTCTTGAAGAAAAATAAACTTTTCGTGGATCTAGTTTTAATCGATATCCATGTTCTATGTGTATAACTTCTGTGTTTTTATCGCCTAACAACAATTCATATTCTCTCGTCCTGAAAATCCCTTTCCTAGAAGAGAGTTTTTTCAGGACAGATTTCACATTTTTATGTCTTTTCAGTATTTCTTCTGCTATCTTTTTTTCTTTGCCTTTAAATTTATCTGAAATCTCAACTATTGCTACAGCTTTTTCTTTTGACCCAATGACGTCATAACTTGATGGCATCTTTATTTTCATAATACCACTATTTTATTAGTGACACAAGATGTTAAGTTTTGTTGGTTTAGGTTTATGGGACGAAGAAGATTTAACTTTGAAGGGTCTTGCAAGATCTCAGAAAGCAGACGTAGTTTATATTGAATTTTACACTTCACATTGGCACGGCAATCTTAAAAAGCTGGAAAAAACGATCAAGAAAAAGATTAATATCCTCAAGAGAGAGAATTTAGAAGAAAAATCAGATAAAATTTTGGAAGAAGCAAGAAAGAAGAAAGTTGTTATTTTAGTTCCTGGGGATCCTTTAATTGCGACTACACACATCTCAGTAATATCCAAAGCCATCAAGGATGATATAGAAGTTGAAGTCATTCATAATGCTTCTATCTATTCTTCGATTGCTGAAACAGGTTTGCATGCTTATAAATTTGGTGCAAGTGCAACTATACCATTACCTGAAAAAACGAGTGAGGTTCTACCGTTGTCAACCTATGAAACTTTGAAAGAAAATATTGGATCTGGTTTACATACACTATTATTTTTAGATGTTGCTTCTGACGAGAAATACATGACACCCAACCAAGCAATAAGAACTATGTTAAAATTAGAAGAAGTGATGAAACAGAATCTTTTTACTTATAACACCAGAATAATAGTTTTTGGAAGAGCGGGTAGTGACGAACCTTTGATATTATATGGTAAAATCAAAGACTTATTAGAAAAAAACTTTGGAGAACCTCCATTCGTGATAATCGTTCCAGGGAAGTTACATTTCACTGAAAAAGAATTCTTAGAGTTTTACAAGGTAAAATAATGAGAGATAAAATACCGAAAGAAGAAATTTTGAAATGGTTATCAAAAATTAAAAAAGAATTGAAAGAAGTTAAAGCAAGTAATGAGAAAGGTACAGAATACTTAAAAAATATCAATGCTTATGTTAGTGATTGTGAACATTTTTTGAAGAAAGAAGACCTTTTCCTGAGTTGGGAAGCTTGTTTATGGGCATGGGCATACCTTACCATCAGCAAAGACCTGAAATTGTTAGAATAATAATTAATAAATCCCAGGAAAACAAACTATAATTTGATTGAAATGATTGAGATAATAGTAGGAATTGTAGTTTTGATTCTAGCGATTATCGGTATAGCTCAGTTGAGTAGAGGTCGTGGTGGTGGAAGTTCTGTAAATGTTGAAGGAGCTGTTGCTGCAGCATCAACCTGGAAAAAAGCATTAAAGCAAGCTTTATATGACCCTGAAAAATTGCCGACTGTACTTAAATATATGGGACAGACAGCATCAATGTCGAAAGGTGCATTAAGTGCTCTTTACAAAGAAACACAATTAACTAGACGAAAAGTCGATGCAGCTTTTGAAAAATATGCGTTACCGAGGCAAGATGCGATAGATTATTTGGATGACATACCAGCATTGGCTAATACAGTAGGTTTAGCTTATGATAGACTCAGGAAAAATGCAATCACTTTAGATCAATTTAGAGCTTATGTGGCAAGTGAATTAAGTGATTTAGAAAAAATGTCAAAGAGACATTACGCCTTAAGACATGCAGGAATGGCTTAAATGGAAGACTGAACCTGAAAATTCTTGTAATCTATGTAGACGTAGAGAAGTATACAAAGCCCTATCAAGATATAAGCAAAAATTTCATTCCTCATGTTTATCCAGTACACTAAAATACTCAAGATGCTGATATCAAAAAATTTAAACAAAAGGAACTTTCTAAAGTCATCTCTTAGAAGATCTCTCAAGATTGGATTTTCTTCAACTCTGTAACCTTTCTTTGAGAATGTATTGAGCGTCAAGTAAGTATCGACGAAATACAGTATTAGTAGGACTCCCAAAAGAATAAATATGTACATAAAAGAGATATGGAGAAAGGAATATAAGATTATTTTTTAATTAAAATCAGAAAAATAGGCATTTTTAACCTATTTACTACAGAATAGAAATATTTAAATAGGGCTATATTGTATTACTACGTAGTGATAAAATATGGGAATGACACCACAAGAAGGAGCCGAATATCTGCAACAATTAGGTAAAGGTCTTGAGGAAAAAATGAAAGCAGATGCAGAAAAAGCCGAGGTATACGCAAAAAATCAAGAACAAGCTAAGAAATTTGGGGAATTATCAAAAGAATTGTATGATGAGAAAAGAGGTATAGTACCACAAATCGCTAATGCAACCAGATATGCCATAAGTTCAGATCCAGATGGTCTAGTTAGAACAGCGATGAATGCTTATAATGCCCAAGAACATATAAAAGGATTAAAAGAGTATGTAAGCAAAGCTAGTGGGAAATTCAAACAAGCCCTTATAGCATATTTAACGGGTTTATACATGGAAGCACAAAAGGTCTTAGATACAGTTAGAACAGTTGCAAACACTCCAGTAATGGCACCTCAAGTAGATAAAAGTTTAAGAATGTATCATCAAGCAGTTGGTAGATAAAAAGGCTTAGATTGTATTTCTTATTTTTATAGCCTTAATTATTGAAAACTGTCTAAAGATAAAATTAAAAGAAAGAAGTAGCTAACTAAGCAAAACTTAGCACTACTGATTCTTCTTCTTTTTAAATTCGAAGACTTTATTCTCCAAACAATTTTACTTCTTTTATTCCTTCTTCGCCACTTGTTAGCCAGTACAGTATTATTATTGTTATTACTATTAGCACTATCAGAGCCAAATCTTCACCACTCAATCCAATGCCAAAATTTGGAGCCACTACGTCACCGAACCAACTTGCCATCGCCGCACTAGAGAAGAATAGTCCAATAGTGAACAAGAATGCCACTATTACTAGTATCGGTAACATCTTCTTCCCTAATTTTTGCCATCCTTCCTCTGATGTTACGAATGGTCCTAATAATAGACCAACAAGCATTACGAAGATCAACAGTGTCACTATCGATATCGAACCCAGTGCAAACATCGATGCGAAAAATATGCTTATTTGTGGTGCAAACGGTGAGAATATCACTACGTACAACGAGATTATCAATGCTACTATTGCGTTTATTCTGTTGACGTACGCTCCTTTACCGAACACTTTTGTCTTCACCAGCAATGCATAAAACACTGCAAATACAAAGAGGAACGGTAGGTATAGCGCGTACACATCTGCACTGCTCGCCAAGGCATCAATTAAAGCCATTAATTAACCTCCTTCTTTTGATTTTTCTACTTCAGGTGCAGCCTTTTCAGCTCCACCCCATGTAATAAATATTATCGGAATTGCTAATAAAATTATCACTATAACAACAACGATTACATCAGATGTTTGTTCGAATAATTCAGGTCCTAATATCACTTTCCAAAGACCACTAGTCGCGAATATGATGAAAGCGAACACGATGCCGATAACCAGTGCTGCTCCCGCTTTATTTCCTTGAAATAAATTTTTAGAAAGATAACCTGTCAAATCTGGTGGTAAGAACATCCCAGCAATCAATAGTGCGATCATAAAAACTAGAGTGACGATAATTCCTTGGGTAAAGAAGGCTGCCAACTGAGTTTGGATGTCTATGCCCAGAATAACTGGTGATGCCCAAACCAGGAATGATGCTATCAGAGCGACAACAGCATTGACTGCAACGTTTTCATCTGGTTTTCCGAAGACTTGACTCTTTCTAAGAAGACCGTAGAATACTGCTGATGTTAAAATGTACGGTAACATAAACTTAAAAAATCCTAATTCTGTCAGCCTTTCTATTACTGGTGTAAATATATCTGCCATATCATCATTCCTTCTTTCCTACACCTCTTTGAACTCCGACTAATATTAAAATTCCGATGATTAATGCGACTAGCATAATTATCATAGCATTGACATCAGCTTGAACGCCAGTACCTGGAGGCCCAGAAATTAAAACTTGGTATAACCCGCTAGTAAAGAATATAACACCGAAGAATAGACCTATAAACATCCATATTATCCAACTACTTTTAAAAGCTTCAGTTAAGGTTTTGGAAAAATCGGGGTAGAACATGCTAGCTCCAACCAAACCAAAAACAAAAACTAACATTAACACAAAACCTTGAGTTATGAAGGCTGATAGAGGTGCTCCTATTTCAAACGCAGTATTGGCCAGATAACCCCACACGAAGAATGAAATTGCAATAGACAAAATAGCGTTAATAGTCGGATCAAAAATTTTAGACCTTTTCAGCAGACCCCACATCACAGCCGCTGTTATTATCCATGGTATGAAGAAAGAAAATATTCCTAAATCAGCTAACCTTTCTGTAATAATCTGAAAGGGGTTTACCATGAGTGCTCATAGAATAATTAGTAAGGAGTGAATAAATATTTACTGAATCTTTTAATCTTTCTTAAACCTTTGGACTAAATCTGTTAAAGCTCTAACACTCTCTATTAATGCTGGTAATGCATCTTTAAAGGCTTTTTCCAGGCTAGACATCCTTGCATTAATATCAGTCAATGAATCCTTTAGTGAGTCTAACTTAGCGATAATACTCTGCTCAGTTTGAGCCGTACCTTTTGATAAGATGGATAGTTGATGATGTAAGTTTAAAATATTCCTTTCTAAATCAGCATTCCTGACTCTGAATTCTGCTAGTTTTTCATCAACATCTGCCATTTTTTCATGGACGATTGATTCTATTAATTCTTCTGTTCCGTATCCCTCAGGAGCTTGTGAATATTGTAAAGATGATTCTGGTATCTGCGGTGTTTGCATTTGTTGTGGCTCTCCAAAAGTGGGTAAACCTGTTTGTGGTTCGGGTTGCCCAGATATCTTCAATTCTAAAACTTGTGTTAAAGCCCTGTCTATTTCTTCAGCACTGAACCCTTCTTTTCTGAGCACGTCTATAATTTCAGGTTCAGAAAAACCTTTGTCGCTCAATTCTCTTACTCTATCACTAGGAATAAACCCTTTACCGAGTCTTGGCACTTCTTCAGCTTTTTTTCCAATACCAAACAATTTAACCATCGTTAAACACCTATAATCAAAGTTCCGATTTGTCTTAATTTATATTTATCTCAAGGAAGTTATTAAGTTTTTTGACCGAGTTTTTCATCTATTAATCTTTCTACTTCTTCTCTTGTAGTAAACTTTGATCTGATAGGATTGTAAAGGTCTAATAAACTTTCTAATTCTTTGACCTCAGCTTTTTTTGCTGTCTTATCGATGGTTTTATTTATTTTTAAAATCTCATTGCGAAGTTCGTTCAAATTTTTAGATATATCTTTGATGTCCATACCGATTTCATCAAAGTTTTTTCTCAACGCATCCATCTCATTTATGATTTTTTCTTCTATTGCCCCTATCCTCATTTCTAAACCATCTAACCTCTGCTCTAACGATCTTATTCTTCTGGTGTTAGCATTAATGATTTTTACGACTTCATTGTTAAATGACTGCATATTTGTAGTTTCTTTTTCAAAAACCATTGAGACCAATAATAATTTTGATTTTTTCTGTAATAAGCTTAACTAGAAATCAATTTTAACCAGTAGGAGAAAATATTCTTAGGTGCTTACTTGGTCTGTGATTTTGAAACCAGAAATGGTCTGTTAGTAGTTAATTGTTCGAACTGTTTATTCGGTTCAAGTCTGGAAGATTTTGATGTTTGTTTTGCGAAGACTATAGACAAACTAATAGAGTTAAAAAAAGTTGAGAGAATAGTTTTGTCTGGAATCAGGGAGTATGAGTAT
>Ga0172362_10001475_pt1 | contig 20099 bp, 17 predicted proteins | sample LakKivs1_kivu2a2_FD_114534 | JGI IMG/M metagenome (GOLD analysis project Ga0172362, IMG submission 114534) | Sediment microbial communities from Lake Kivu, Rwanda - Sediment s1_kivu2a2 | ecosystem: Environmental > Aquatic > Freshwater > Lake > Sediment | place: Rwanda: Western Province, Lake... | reverse complement strand
TCATCGCGGGCTTCGTAACGGAAACCTACGTTTGTACCGTTATTGAGTCCGACGGAACGCTGGAAGGGTCAAAGGTTCGCATTGATTCTCTCAGCGGTCTGGATGACGTGGCGTCACAGGATTTGTCCGCGTCTGGAGTACCGACCGCCTGCGGAGCTCTCGGCGCTGCCTTCACGCTCGTCGACACCACTTATTCGTCTTCCAGCTCCTCGTCTTCGAGCTCGAGCAGCAGCAGCACGCCACTCATTGACGTAGGCGATACGTTCACTGTGTCGGTTGCGCAGGACTATACGACTCCCGTACTGACTTCCGGCGGTACGTACATCGGCAGTCAGGACACCACGTATGTTGTCACCATTCTGTCCGGCGGTATTGTCGGAACAGATGCTGTCTCCATCCAGGTGACCACCACCAACGGCATCGACGGGTCGATTCCGAAAACCTTCAGTGTAGGCGGAGCGATTACAATCGGTAACCTCGGCGTCACCATGACGTTCAGCGCTCTTACGCAGTTGGTAACGGGCGACACCTTCACAGTTGCCTGCACAGCCACTGCCGCGGGAGCATATCGTACTGTCATCACTGCGTCCGACCTGACGGGTATGACCGGCAACGATGTTCTCACCTGCGACTTCGGGCTGTACAAGGATATCATCCTCAGTACAGTGTACTGGGTCGGAACCGAAGACGACATTGCCATCGCAGCCGCGGCTGAATACGACGACAATCTGTTGGGCTTGGGCGAACAGGCCTACCCGCTTCTCGCCGGCGATGTGTATGTCGACTATCGCGAACTCATTACGGCCGGGGCCAATGTACTGGCCAGTCTTACCGATGTTCTCGATATCGAAGCGGCTGTTGGTCCCATCAGTGCTCTCAACCCGCTCGCTCTCATGCTGTGGGCTTCCCTCACCGGGTCTGCCGGTACGGCGGTCTACTACGTGCAGACTTCCGGGAATAGCCTGCAGGACTACATGGACGCTGCAGGAGTCGTCTCTCCTCATCGTACGCCGTGGTCTTTCGTTCCTTACTCGGTCGCCAAGGCTACGCTCCAGGCGCTGGAGACTTTGGTTAATGCCGACAGTGCGGAAGAGCGTGCTATCTTCCGTAAACTGTATGCCGGTATCGACCAGGACCGTACGATTGCGCAGTACACCAAGCAGGGCGGAAACGACCTCCTGGCAACCCTCTCAGGAACTACGCTCACATGCTCGACTGCTCTGTTCAGCACACAGGGAATTGTACCCGGCGACTTTGTCCGGATTAATTACCGTCTGAACAGCCAGGGTGTCATGATTTATGACACCTATACGGTCGACTCAGTCACCAGTAACACTGTCCTCGAACTGACTACGGCTGCTACGCTTCCGATTGTCATTGCGAGCAAGATGGAAGTCTGGCGTACGCTCAGTCTGCAACTCTACGCGGAAGCCATCGCGGACCAGGCGGAAGAGTTCACCAACCGGCGAGTCAGTCTCACCTGGTGTCAGAAGCTCACCATCCTGGAGGAAGAGGATATCAGCCGCGCCTACCTCGCCGCGTTCATCGCCGGCGTCCGAAGCGCGAATGCCCCTCACCAGCCTCTCAGCCGCGTCCCGCTCTCCGGTATCTCTATCGAAGACGTCACGCCGTTCACGGATCCGCAGCTCGATGTCATCGCTGGGGCCGGTACCTGGATTGTCATCAAGGACCTGGACGGGACTATCTATACCCGCCACCAGCTCACAACGGACATGTCGGATGTCTCCCACAGGGAAGACTCCGTCACGTCCAACGTCGACAGTCTGTGCCGCGACTTCCGGGAGTCCGTCAAGGACCTGTACGGTCGTGGAAACGTATCGACTGCCATGCTGGAGCTTATACGGTCCCGTATCTACTCGAAGAAGAGTGCAATCCTTGCCCGCGACTTCGACGATATCATCGGGCCGCAAATCCAGAACCTCACGATCACCAAGCTATACATCGATCCTGTCAATCGTGACTGGGTATGGTGCGTCATGGACATGGACGTTCCGGAGCCGATGAATCACTTGTCCTTGAAGTTCCGGATTTTCTAAGGAGGCTGACCTATGGCTCAAGATATGTACAAAACCGATACACGTATCGGCGGGGCTTGGCAGGCCGCGGAAGCTGTCATCACCATCGAGGGTGCAGGCCCTATGATGGCTCTCGGCTTCAGTCTGACTTACACACGTCCCGTTATTCCGTACCGACCCATCAACCGTTCCGGCAAGTATCTTGTCGGCGGCCGCGGGTCGGGCACCTGTAACCTATCGGCGCTTATCGGACCGAAGGCGTCCATTCGTGAGTTCCTCGACCGCTTTGCCGACCTGTGCCGGGTGGCCGATAACGTCATCACGATTAAGCCGACAGGCGTAGTCGACTGCGAAGACGCGGAGGCGACCCCCATCACCTTCGTAGCTTCCGGCTGTGTACTCGTCAATATGTCTCTTTCCCTGTCGCAGATTGGCGACCTTACGGTTGTCACGTCAGGGTTGGACCTCATGGTAAACAGCGTCGACTACCAATAAAGAGGTAGTGTGGCATCTGACCCCAAACAAGACCTCGCTCTTGAGTTAATCAAGGGCGAGGTTCTGATGCCATATCCTGGGCTGGGCATGTACCTTGTATTGCCCGAGCACGGAGATGTATATGGCAGTCTTATACTTTGTACGGACATCGAGGGTACCCTTGGACGAACAGGTATTCGAGGCGGAACTACGTACGAAGCCGGTTGCCCGGTTCTCGTTGCCCGTGCAAAGACTCCCCCGGCACTTTCTCTCGGTACGAGGCAGATTACCTATATCGGCTTCATCCTCGGAAGAGCGCCGTCGGATGCTGTTCAGGACTACAACGGCTTCCGCGCCGGACCGGTGCATGTAGGCTCAGACCTGGACATCTTCGACCTCAATACAACTGAGGCGTACGCAACAGCCCGGCAACTCGAAGACACCATGCGTGACCTCTCTTACGGCACGTCTACGGATAACCTTCCGGGAGAGTTCATCAAGTACGGACCTCTCCACACCTTTCTCACTGTCTGCTCTTCAAAGTCATCTGTTGGAGCTAGTCCCCTTGCGGCGGTAGAAGCGTTCGCCTTCGACGACAAAGTACGGATACTTGCCCGCCGGATGGAAGTGTACGGTTTCTCCATAGACTCAGGCTTCTGGCCGGAAGGTCCGTCTATGCTGTACAGCGAAAACCGAGCGTACTCCGAGAAGGAGGGTCTCGGCGCCATAGGTGAAGCTGCGGTAATGACGGAAGACGAACAGCAAGGACCAACCCTGACTGATGAAACGCAGCGCGGTGTATTCCGGCACAGGAAGCTCGCCGGACGCATCGTAAACGGGGAGCAGGACACTGTAGCGTCTCCGCTGGAGGAACCAGGCACTGTACGGAAGTCGGATACCGCCGGTGACCTGACAATGAGTTATGAACGCCGGGCGTACGATGGTACAGCGGAGACACGCTCTGTATCTGAAATCAGTCACGTGAAGAGCGCGTACATTCCGATGCCGCAACAGCTTAAAGACCTGGACGGAGCACACGAGGATATACCGGTAGCGCCCGCACAGGACACATACGAAAACACTTTCCCAGGGGAACGTCCGTATTCGGCTTTCGCTTCGTACTACGAATCCCAGGCAACCGACCATGATACGGAGCAGACCAGATACCGTATGCCCGGAAGCCGCCCGGGATACTGGAAGCTGCTTACGCGTACGCAGCTGGAGGAATTACTCAAGCTGGACATGTCGAGTGCTGTTCGTACGCTGGAAGTATTGGATGACCATAAGGACGAATACGAAGAACCTCCGTATGTACAGGTTGAAGATCCTTCCACCGAGCTCGAACGACGGCTTTACGCTCTGGAGTCCATCATACGACAGTCACCGGACGGTTCCATCACCGTCGCGGACGGACACGGAAGTGAAATACGCATGTTCCGGGGAAAGATCACAATCTCTCCGTCCGCCGACCTGGAGATACGCCCGGGAAGAGACCTTCGCGTAATGGCGCCAAGACGTGCCGCTATCGTTGCGCAGGAGGAAGTACAACTGGTGTCCGAGAAGGGAAAAGTACACATAAAGTCGGATACGGACCTGGACATGCTTTCCGGAAATTCCGGGGAAGGTCGTACACTTATCGCGTCTCTTGCGACAGGTGGAGATACAGACAGGCTGGCAGGTGTTGTCATCAAGTCTGAGGGAAATGTAGGAATGTTCGCCCGCAGTATGTATATGGGGCCAACACCTCTCTCCGCGGACTTGACCAAAGGCCGGAGCGATAGCGGAAGAATGCAGCTTGTTATGGACTGCGGCCTCGGCGGGTTGAGCCTGCTTGCACGGTCTATGTACGGCCGGTTCGATTCCGGATTCTCCTTTTCAACTCCGGCGGGATTTCTTGGACTATTGGGTGGAGAAAGTTACCTGCTTGGAGGGGCTGTAAATATAAATGGTAAGGCACGTATCATGACGCCGAGCCAGACGACTATAACACAGCAGATTCTCACCACCCAGGGCCTACTCGACGACACAACTGATATTCAGGGAACTCCCGGGCTTGACGTAGAAGGGTCTATGCTTCTTGCGGGTAGTCTGACAATGTCAGGAAATCTACGTGCCGCCGGCGTATCTGCGCTGTTCGGAACGTTCAACAACGCGACGCCGGAGAGCGGAATGCAGGGGCGCATACAGCGTGCTCCGGATATAAACTTTACTCCCTTCAACATTTCCAACATCGGGGCCTACGCAAACAACCTCGGGGTGTCGATGTTGTCCTCTCTATCGGATGCACTCATCTACAACGCGTTGTTCAGCTACGACAAGCCGGAAGACATTGGTACCGAGGACTGCCAGATGGACGCTATGAAGTGGCAACTCATGCTCGGAAATTCCGGTACGTGGGTAAGCACAGCTGTAAAAGACGCAGGGGGTGTAGATACTTGGGCGTACCCTGGACGTCCGCCGACGGATTTGGCATTCAATCTGGGGATAAATGGTAAGACAGCACTGTCGGGCTATATTATCAACAGGTCCTAAACCACACGAACCTGTTGAGGATATCATGACCGAAGTATGGAAGAATCCGAACGCCACGTCACCTGAGTTGCAGAAAGTTATCGAGAACTTCAAGACCATCTCCAATAAAGAGATTTCCGACAGCAGTAAAGCGGAGAAAGTTCTGTCCGCCTCCCCTGCGGAAGGCCCCGGTGCGACAAGCACAGATGTGCCGGATGAACAGACGGCACAGACTACGGCTCCCGACGAGCCGTGCCCTCGGTGCGGATGGCATAAGACCGACGACCCGAAAGCAAACGAAGCCGATATGAAGGAATATCTTCGCTGCGTTCTGGGAGCTATCCCATTCCGTAAAACCTACAAGATGTACGACGGTGCTTTTACGGTAACGCTGCAGGCCTCAACCGGGTACGGAAGTGCGTGGTTCAATCAATTGCTTGAGCACGACCCGGGAAGCAAAAGTTCCTTCATGGTATACACACGGAAACTCCAGCTTCTACTCTTTGTCGATGAGTTCACATACGGCGGTACCGTGGTAAAATTCCCGTCTGCTGTGAATCTTGTAGACCCCAAGGTCCCGGCACAGGCCGAAGCATTGTATCTGGAGCGCTTCGGAAACACACCGGAGACACTGCTTCGTATGCTTGATGCTCAGCTGACGAATTTCCTGAGTTTGCAGACATTGCTTATAAAGGCTGGGTACGACGAAAATTTCTGGAAGGGCGCTGGGCCGTTCTAGCCGTTCGGGCACATGTCCTCGGCGCCATAGACTTTAGTAAGCCACGGCTGGATACACGCGAAAACCGACTGCGGGAGAATTTGATTTTCCGCAGTCTGGAGAATGATATGCAGTTAGATGCCCTGGCATTGAACAACGTGCTGGATATTCTGTCAGTCGGACGAACGGACATGACGTCGTACGTGCAGACAGCGTTTCCCTGGATTCGTCCGAAGTCCACTATGCAGCGGCTTATTGAGGCATACAAGAAACAGTTCAGCGACAAGAAGGCGTAACATCCATGGCGGATAAGGACTTCAGCCCATCAGACCCCGGAACACAGAAGCCGGCAAGCGATTTGATGAATCAGATGTTCCCGCTGATGGGACAGTTTGCCCAGATGATGGGTTTCGACCCAGACCGGGCAATCATCAATAAGCTGACCGGGGGGAACGTCATGTTCCCCTACGGGGCCATGTCGAACCCGATCAATTACGGTAATGCCTACCAGCAGCAGAACCGCGACCGGATGTTCGCGCAGGTATCCAAGGATATCACGACATCCATCGACATGTACCGGATGCAGTCGTTGACCGGCGCGTACCAAGCTATGGGGTATGATGCTGCTGATGCTGAATCCCGCGCGAAAGCAGACAAAGCCAAGGGTTTCTATACGCCGATGGGGGCCCTTAGTTTTCTTGGTACGACAGGCTTTGCGATGTTCGGGAATTACGGAACGTCCGGCCTCGACACGGTACAGGCTAAAAGCTCTATGCGTAATGCCGGACTCGCGTTCGGGTTACAAGGAAAAGAACTGTTTTCCGCTATCGGGCAAACGAATCAGATTGGACAGGACTACCTGCTATCCAGGTACGGAATGGATCCTGGCAAGCGCGCTGACGAGCAGGTCAAGACATATCAGAATTTCGCGTCCCGATTCACCGATGTGTACTTCGGGAATGCCAAAAACTTCAGTGGCTCCACCGGAATCAACAGCTTCGGTACACTCACATACGGCGGCGCTTCAGAAGTAATGAATCAGATGGTACAGCGTGGGCAGATAGGTATGGACGACCTGCAAGACGGTAGTAGGCGTCCAGGAGAAAGAGCCCTGAGGATACAGCGGAATGGTTTGGGAGCCCAGCCAAGCGATATAGGAGGAGCCCAGAATGCACGCGCCGATAGAGTAATCCGGCAGGTGCAGGACATGTCGAAGGCTGTTAAGTCCATGCAGGAGCTCTTCGGCGGAACGATACCCGAGGTTCTCGACCAGCTCGACGCTGTTTTCGGTAAAAGTTCCAACGGTACAGCGTTGAACACCCGTGTTCTACAGCTAAAACATTCCGCACAGCGTGCAGGTATGTCCGTGTCCGCAGCGGCACAGATGGCGATGGTAGGATCTCAGTACGCTCAGCAGGCCGGTGATTACCGCTTTATGGGAGGTACAGCAGCCATCGGGGCGGCCAATCTTATGACTCCTATGCCAGGCGGTATTCACGAGTTTACCAACAACGAACAGCTCCGACAGGATCAGCTGAAGCTTGTCTCCGGAGCCCAGAGCAGTGTACAGGCTAAGAACTACTCCGGTGCGTACATGATGTACCTGCAGAAAAACAAGCTTACAGATACGGCGCAGGAGCAGGAGAAATTCTACAACGCAGTACAGAAGTCGGGTGGCCTTACACTCGACAACCTGTCTAAGGTTGCCGGTGCCTCTGCCGCGGACATACAGGCGGCCGGACATTCGGAAAGCGCGACAAAGTTCCGCCGGGATACGCAGTGGTCGAACATGGCAGCGTCTGAACAGTACATGAAGCGCTACAACACTACCGCAGGAAGGATGGTACAGGATATCCTGAGAGGACGCGGTAAGAATGTGAAGATGTCCGACATTATGGGTGAGGACGGCGTGGTTGACGCTGTTGCCATTACCAAGCGTCTAGGGCTTGGAGCGGAGGACGCAGGTGCAATAACGGCCACACTCGACGACCTTGCAAAATCTGCCGGGTACGAAAGCTCCTATGCTGCAACTGACTTGGCAAAGTCCGCAAGTCGGCGCCGGGAGAATCAGATACTATCAGACCGTGCAGTCAATGTCGAGAAAGAGATGCAGCGCCTGTATTCTAAGATACCAGGTTTCGCTGGGGTTCTGGAGGCGTTCAGAACCGGAGGGAAAGACGGTAAGGATACCGTAAAGAGCGTCGGAGACCTGACGCGCGCAATGCTCGGTTTGAATGAAATAAACCTGGGGGATATGAATAAGGAAGGGGTATTCAGTAAGGTATACGAAGATGCTGTCGGGTCTATGGCGGAAGGTAAAGGGCTGGATAAGGGTGAGAAGGATGTGATGAACCGTGTGATGAAGATGACCATGTCACCCGATGAGATGGCGAATATGGTGAAGACCAAGGAAGGTAAGGAGGCTGTTACGAACCTGTTCAAAGGAATGAAACGTAAAAAAGGGGAGACTAATGAGGCCTTCAACAAGCGTATGCGGGAAAACGCCTACAACGTTTTCGAGAAGATGGACGAGGGAAAAGATTTCGCCATAGCGCGTAAAGCGGGCATGGCTGAGGAGTATTTGAAGGCTCAAAGTATAGACGAGCGTATGAAGATAACGCGGGAAGCGAGCCTCGGGGCAGCGGCCAAAGATGCCGGGCTGTCGGACGCGGAGCAGAAGGCTATCAAGGCCGGTTCTCGCGACAGTAAAGGCGAGATTAGCGTACAAAAAATCCTGGAGACTGCCCGCAAATCGGGCATGAGCGACGAGAAGTACAAGAAGTTCGAAGAGACGCTCCAGTCGAACATGAAAGAAGCCAATAACGCCTCAGGTGAGATGAGTTTGCAGGACGTCCTAATCAAGGTAGCAAACGCTCTCGACAACCTGGCGAATAAGACTAACAACCCGAATCCTCCACAGCAGTCCGCCAGAGGCGAATAGATATAGTAGGAACCCTTAAATATGCATAAGCTGTTCAATAAGCCCACAGTCGCCCGGGTATCGGAAGTCGACAGCAAGCCGTTAGTCCTGATAAAGGTGGACAGCAAAGTTCTTGCCGACAACATTCACGTGCTGTCGATAAGTTCTGAGGGTGCCAGTAGTATTCAGATAGACAACACCTTCGACCGCCATATGCTTGTCACGATGTTCGGCGACAAGATTACCCAGCTCGTGCTTACCTGTATAGCCATTCCAAAGGGTATGTGTAAAGTCAGTGGGTCGGAAACGATGATGGCATTCTACATGCGCAATCGTGCAGGGATACGAACAACAGGCAAGGTTCCTATACTTCGTATATCTTTCGACGGTGCGGTATTCCGGGGTGTCCTAATCAATATCAAGCAGAGTCAGTTTGAACTGGCCACGCAGGCAGGCCTGAACCTTTTCCAATACTCACTAACCGTAGCGGGGGTTTTCGTATCATGAACACACTTTACGGTATACTTGTTCGGACAGCGTCTAATGACAGTCCGTACTTCCGATTCTTTACATTGCTGCCTTCGCAGGAGAACATACAATCAACCGTGTGGGACGTACTCCGGCCGTTATCCGACGACGCGGCGTACAGACAGTATGTTGCGGATAGCCTGGTACGTATGATACGGAGCACGGAACTGTGGTCGGTGCTGGACCAGCTTGACCCTCAGAATACGTATGCAAATGAGTTTTTAGGACACCAGGCAGCCTCCGTCAATATCCGCGGGTTACCGTCCGGTATTGAGCTAACTGTATATGAGCCTGCCGACGCAGAGTCTGCTTGGTTGACCTGGAAGTACAACGTATATGCTAATCCCCCCGGCGGTATCGCTACTATTGATGGATACCAAGCCGCACTTTCCTGGACTGGATCCACGTCGAACATTTTTACATTGAACAAACTACCGATGATGTTTACCGGTGTTGCGCCGGCGAGCGCGTTTTATTTCAATCTCGAAGTCTACCGGCGCGGACCTGCACTTGACCTCATCGGAATGCTGGACAAACTGGACGGCATGACAATCTCCTGGGTTCCGGAGCTGCTGGATTATAAGGATACCCCTATACCGTCGCTCCGGCTTTCTGCTTACATACTTAACGAGCTGGCCAAGTCTAAATGAGTTTCACACCTAAGTTCATCGACAACCTCTATCTAACGGTAGGGGTAAAGACCATCCGCGTGATAAACGCGACGGTGACCATGGGTCTCAATGCTCCCGCCACCTGTGCAGCCGTCCTGGCGCAGGGCTTCGACGTAAATACAAACAAGATGGACACGTTCAAGTATAGTGACCTGACAAATCCGTCAACGCTCTGTTATCTGAAACTACACATGAACGGCGAGAAAGACGCGAAGACACTGTTTGTCGGAAGAATTGTCAGTCCTACACGGTCTGCCGACCGAAAACCATACGGTGCCTGGGACAACATTGTACTGAATATGGTTGCTAACTGCGGAGAACTGTCGTCGTACGCTGTAGCCGGGTACAAGTTCTGGAACAATAAGTTCAGCCAACAGACTTCCACAGACGCCGCGAACGACCTCGCGGAGAGTGCCGGAAGACAGGACAGAGATGCGAATACGGCTGCCTGGCTGCCGCCGGACACACTGAAGCCCCTCGGCTTCTACATGATGCAATCGTCACTCAATCAGCGTACTTTCGTCAAGGATATCCCGACCTTCGTCATCAACACGATAAGTGCTTTGATAGAGACAGCCAGTCGGGGAAACATAAAGGCGACACGTGTAACCGGAAAGTTCAATCCACGTGTATCCGTCAAGCGTACGGCGGTTATCTATCCAGAGCTCCTGCAGTTCAACGAGGCAATGTCGGTCAACGAGGTTACAAATCTTGTTGTAAGTGCTCTGGGCGGAAGTGACGCTTTGGCAACCGCGGTAGGCGTTATGTCAGGTAACATGTTCTTTTCCGTTGTCCCCAGGATGAATGGAAAGTTCGACGTTGTAATGGACTTCCCGTGGGACAAGAGGATTGCCGGTGAGATACTTCCGGCGGAACTGCTGTCTGTGCAGAACACGAATTCGCTCGTGAACCCGAACTCTCTTCCAGACGCTGTTGTGGTTCCTATACGTGGTCTCGACACAGCATCGGGTGATTCGTTTCTTAGTACAAACCGCGTATACCCAGACTACCTGCAGATGGATAGATCGCCAGCGGCAGGAAAGTTGAAGGTTGTTGAGATTCCCACATGGCTGAGTCATTTCCTTGCCAACATAGAGAGCGACGCCATCGACGCTGAAGCAAAGAAGAAGGGGTCGGAGAAAGCCCCTGTAAAGAAGAAGAATACCACCGAGAAGGTAACGAAACTGGAAACAACGGCAGCGGACCGTCTCGCCAAATCCATATACACTATGCAGCACGGTGGGAATGTTTCGATGAATATAAGCATTCCCTGGTGGAAATTAGACTTTATGGACCTCGTAGGGTATGTTATTCGTGTAGCGGGAACAAGCGCCAACGCGAAGATCGCGCGGGAAAGTTCGCTGTACGGCCGCATAACCGGTGCACAGATGGTGCTGAATTCTAGTCCGGATGGAAGTACAGCGGCTTTAAGCCTGTCCTTGTCTCACGTGCGAACGAAAAGTAAACAAGATTCCATGGCTGAGCCGAAGCACGCCATTTACGATGTAAAGGATCCTCGGCTGTACAGCGGGTAAACTCGGAGACAATCTGTGGCGACGTACGAAAAGTCTAAAGGCCCCTGGGCGTCCCCGCAGAAACTCCTTGACATGGAAGGGGATGTAAATAAGGCCAACGCTGTGGATTCTGAGCGCGTTGAGATGGATACCTGGATGGCTTCACCGACTCCGGAAACAGCGCGTCCAATACTAAAGCGACTACAGCCGACAATCGACGGCGCTTTACGTTCATACGCCGGAAGTAAGCCTGAGGCGTACCGCGTACAGGCAAACCTTATTGCCCTGGACGCCCTGAAGACTTACAACCCTGAAAAGGGAACCAAGCTCACGACGCACGTGTTCAACAGCCTGCAGAAGCTGCACCGCGTACGCTCAGAGCGGGAAAACTTCGTGCATGTGCCCGAGAATAAAGAGATGGAGTGGGCACGTATAAATAAAGCCCGGCAAGAGTTCGAAGCAGAGAACGGCAGAGAACCAAACACCCGCGAACTTGCCGATATGACTCATCTGTCTTTCCAGCGACTGGAAAAGTTACAGAAGGAGTCAAGTATCGGGTTCAAGCCGGAGTCCACCTTCACGTCCGAGGACAAAGAGGACGTTCTGGTTGGGTCCCGCCGGGACCCCCGGGAGATATGGGCGTCCTATGTATACGAAGAGCTGGATCCGATTGACAAGAAGATTTACGAATGGAGCACAGGCTTCGGTGGTAACAAGCAGATAGCAAAGTCGGAAATGGCCCGCAAGCTGCGCATAACTCCCGCAGCGGTAAGCAGCCGGATATCGAAAATACTGAATAAGCTCAAAGAAGGGGAATCCCTGAATGTTAGCTGAAGTGCACGAGGTGCTGCAGCGGTACTTCGAAGAGTCGGTTGAGGCTCTGGAAGGACCGGGCGATACCCCCGTGTACGTACCCCCGGACGTCCTGTCTAAGGAGAAGCAGCAGGAACTTTTGGAGTATGTGCGAAACCGTATCGCGGACAGTGCGCAACAACTCAAAGACGGTGTTCGACGTGAATCCCAGGCAGCCTCAGCGGAAGTCAACCTCCTCGCAGGAATGTCACGAGACGTGCGTTCCTCCAGGTCAGGACGACTCGCCGTGTGCCAGGCCTACGCACGCTACATGCGTAAAGCCGTGGAGACTGAAGGAGCAGCCGGCTTCCTTCAGGAGAACATCGGAAAGGTGGCTTTGTGATTGACGTCAGCTATCTGTCTCCCGCCACCAACGTAACTACAGACGTTCCACTTAGCATCCAAGGCACGAATTCCGGCGCCGCGGAGATTGCACAGAGAGTTATGACACTCCTCCTTGCTTCCAGCGCGGACGAGGGCAGAACCTTCAATGTCGGTATTGCCGGAGATATTGGAGCAAGGAACAATTTTGCGGATACAAAACAGGCGGAGAACCTGATAAACATTTCTCTGTCTGAGATAAAGGAAGTTATCCGACAGGAGGAACGCCAGCGGGAGACTCTCGGGTTTACGCTGGGAACCGACGAACTACTTCAGGATATAATCCTTGTTTCCGTAGAGGTATTGACCGATAGTTTATCTTTGGAACTTGACGTCGTCAGCCAGGCCGGCGAGACGGTTCGAGCGACCTACAATCAATAGACCAAACAGTGTAGGGTAGACCACACATGATAGCGTTGTCCGAACTCAGTACAGAGCTTATCGCCCAGTACGAATCCCTCCTTATCACAGCCTTCACAGAACTCTACCCGCAGTATAGCTGGTCGTATGGTAGTCTGCTATTTGAGACAGTAATACATCCGAACGCCATCCAGGCTGCCAGTCAGTCCACGGAAAACGAGGCGCTGAGAAACAACCTGTCTCTCGCGTTGGCAGCAACTCAGGCGGAACCCGACATCGACCTCGTCACATCGCTGGCGAGTAACTTCCGTGTATCGCCGGGGAGCGGACAGTACGCCACGGGGTTTATTTCAGTATACAACTCCCAGAGCTCAAACCTCTTCATACCGGTCGGGTCGCTGTTCACTGCTGGCGGGATATCACTGACGGTCACCAGCACGTACGTCGGTACTTCCCAGGCAGGGAATTACGTAGACACCGAGACCACCGTATATCGTGCGTACACACGCATCGGGGCCGATTATGTATTTACGGTTCCAGTACGAAGCGTGGAACCGACGAGCGTATCGATTGCCGAAGGCCTGGCAGTCACGATGACGAAGCGGCCGGCAACAGTCCGGCAGATTCTCGTATCCGGAACCATCGGAGGCGGACGGGCTGCAGACGATGTGGATGCCCTGCTTGCAGAAGCCCGGTACGGAATTACGGCGAAGGTTCCGAGCGGTAACGCACATTTGGAATCCCTCGTTCGACAGCTCGACACAGTGTCCGTACGCAGCATGCTTTCCTTTGGAATAAACGACCCGGAATGTATTCGGGACCGCAACAACGTTTTCGGGTTCAGTACCGGAGGACGTGTAGACGCCTACGTACGGACTGCCGCTATGCCGCTTTCACGTACAGTTTCCGTGTCGGCCGTCATGCAGGAGAACGGAAACTGGCAGGCTTTCTTAAACGCCGCCGACTCTGCCGGATTCTACGATATCACTTCCATAACGCATGACAGCAGCACACAGGTCCTGTCCACATTGTCCAGCATACAGTTCGGATATGCAGGAGAAGACGAAGGACCTTCCGTATTCAGCGCGGATACCGCACGCTTCAGTGTGTACCAGACGGCAACGATTCAGTTTGCCTTCCCAGGGATAACCGCGGTAACGGGTGAAATGAAAACTTTCAATGTCACCGTACGTTGTATGCCGAGCCTGGATACTCTTCAGGAGTTCATAAACCTGCGTTCCATACGAAACGAGGCGCAGGATGTCCTGTTCCGCGGAGCTATTCCAGTGCGGGTAAGCGTGGGGTTAACGCTGTTCCGGACAGCCGGGGACGATTCCGTAACGGAGTCCGACATACAGCAGGTCGTTACGGAAGCAATCAATCAGACAAGTATCGGTACCGGGCGCATTGACGCTTCGCTTATTGTACAGGCCATAGGAGCTTCGTATCCGGCGGTTTCCGTAAAGTTCCCGGTACATATGGACGGGCAGGCAGTTATGCCTGACGGAACATACAGGCAGGTTGCCAGCTGTGATGGAGAGCTGGTCTTCCCGGAATCCGGGGTAGCATGGGTAACGGATAGGAACATGTTCGCCTTCGCCATCGCTTCTGATGTGCATGTCGACTTCGAGGACAGGTGACACATATGATATCGCTGGAGTACCTGAACAAACTCTACGGTAAGTTCTGGAGCAGCGTGTGGAAGGAGCCTGAGTTCATCAGTGCTTTGAAGGCCGCCAACCAGCTCGTATTTGGTGACTTGGAGATAAAGAGGGAGCAGCTGTCTCTGTATCTTTCCCGCTTCACCGTTCCGGAGCTGGAGCGCCTGCAGCTGTACAAACTCACCCTCACGACTGACAACGTCACCCAGGACTTATATCATCTCGGAGACTTCACGCTCGACAGCGGGTATACGCTTGACCTTGTCAGACAGAATCCGGAGATTTACATATTCGATTGCCCCTTCGAGGATGTCGGCTCGATAACGGACTCGCCCATAAACGGGCGTACTCTGTATACGAAAGGCGTCGACTTCCGTGTACAGGACAATAAAATCTATCTCTATCACAACCCGTTTGCAGGACAGTTCCGGGGAATCTTGCGTTCAGACGGTACCGTCACAGCGGACCTGTGGCTGACAGACTGCCTGCAGGATGTTCAGGCGTTAACCAACCATTTCGGCGTGTACCTCGGTATGCACCTTCAGCCTACAGCGTACCACAAGCGTATAATGAATGCCGTGTGGGACCTGTATGTAGAAGGTGCCACCAGGCTGAACATACGGCGGTTCTTCGGAGCGCTGACAGACACAGGGGTATGCGAAGCCGCCGGAACTGTGGAAGACAGCTGGACGGAAGGCGGACGGAGCTACGTAAAGTTGGACACGGGCATATACAGCTGCCCTTCGCCTGCTGTATCGATTGTATCAGTCGGTCAGGCGCTTGAGCAAGGGGACCTTCTGTTCGACTCTTTCAAGATTCTACGCGCAAACGCTACCATATCTGCGTCCGACATCCCGAGCCTTACGCTGAGAAAGGGCATGGTTGATACAGAAGCCGGTCTTACATTTTACAACCAGGAGTATACCTCCGACTCTATGTATTTTCCGATAGGGGGGTCCGACGACGACGTAACAGCCTTTTGGGTTCGTGTAATCAATAACTGCACAGCAGCAGGTATTGACCTTCCCACGTCGTTATACGGGCACCGGCAGCCTCCATACACGATAAACCCGTTTGACTTCCTTCGAAGCAATTTTCTCGCTTCCAATACTTTCTTCGTTACGCTGCAGTTGGAAACCTTGCAGCAATACAGCGATTTACGTTTCGCGTCTTATCTTCTCGACACCCTCCCGGCGTCCAGCACATATTTCCTTCATGTGAATGCTGTCACGCAGGAAGAAACCGACGGTATTACGCAAACCGCCGACGACACTGCAACATTTCAATGCGGAGACGCAGAAGAGTTGGACAGTCCTGTGATTACAGAATATGTTAGAAGCCAACAGAGGACCTGGTGAACACCATGCAGATATCATGCCTTTTTGAGCTCGGCTACGTTCAGCACGGAGGTTTCCGTCCTCTGCGCAGCATGTACAACACAATCCTGTATACCGGATACGACCTGCTTGCCAAAATGGCGTCGGGCGAGCAATACATAAACGGGGTGTACCTGGAGTACATGAACGGCGTTCCAGCGGAACCGACGATTGCCAAGACGCGTACCCGGGCATACTACGAGGCCCTGGTCGCACCTTACGGCTTCTGCCGTCTACCGGTGAGTTCCAAGATTTTCAGTTCAACCGGAACGGAATATGTGGCGAACGCTGTCACCTTCGAGGCGGTTACAGACGGAACATCAGTCGCCGGAGCGTCGATTGTGGACGGGTCTTCACAGTTCTTCACAGTCTCACTGATAAATATGTTGTCCAGTTCCGACAGGACGCTCGACACAATCTACAATGCCGCCCCCATCAAGAGTGCAGGAGTGTTTGCTCCTATCCCAAAGATTGCCAACGCGCAGGTGGGTGTTCGCGCAAAAATTCAGTTTGAGGAGTAAACAGCATGGATTGGGCTCCGAGCGTACCACTTTATCCCGCATCCGGGTCTACAGCTGCGGTCGATATGAATCGGCCGCTGTCTGTTCTTGCCGCTCGTACGGATTATCTGAAGAGTGTACTCGACCAGATTCAGGCAGGACAGATACTGACCAGTGTATGCAACTGTCTTGATGCTTCGACAGAACTTGGCGACGCCGTCTACTTCGACTCAGTTTCCAGTACGATGAAGAAAGCCCTGGCTGCCTTCGATACAGAGTACGACCAGGACGGCGGTCTCGTAGCTTCTGCGCGGAGCTACGTTGCAGGTTTCATCATTGAGAAGACTACTCCCATCAGTGGCGTCCTGTGGATTGGCGGGCTGCTTACAGACTCCTCCATCATCGAAGTAATCACAGGCACAGTATGGCCGAAAGACCTCTTCTGGCTATCCGCCACCGATGCAGGGAAGGTTACCAACACGAAACAGGTACCCACCTCACTCTGTCTGCAGGGCATCGGAAACAGTAAACTCATGATGCTTGAGCGTCGGGTTACCTGGGCGAATCATACACATCAGGTATTCTCAATGACGGAATCGTGGCTGGTTAGCCCCGAAACCGAGCCGGCGTTTGAGGGAATGGCCATCCCCGCCGGTGCAGTGTACGGCTATGACATCGCCAGTGACGTACAGCTGCATGAGATTTTCCAGATTATACCGGAGGCTGTTCGTGTATTTGCTGACGGTCAGTTACTTACCGGTAACGAGATAGCCGTGACTGTGGATAATATCTGGTGGATGTTGGCTTCGCCGGTACCTACGGAGTTTGTAAACTTTACGGTAACGGTAATCATACCGTTCTCTTTTGGTGAACCGATTATACGTTCCGCGTATACGAACACGCCAGATGACCTGGAATTACAGGCAGTTCAGGGTCGTCTAAGTGTAGACCAGAAACCCTGGATCAGCGGATCCTCGGCCCCGGCCGCGAGAGCTGTGTCGCAGATTTCCGGACGTACAAAGTCCTTCACACCTGTTGTAAGTCAGCTCGCCGGCGCCGGAGGGCTTGTCGTAACGACTGACAGTGAAGGTCGTGCAGTGGTCAGCGACGAACGCGGACTTGAGGTGCTTGTAGAGCCGCAGATTGTGAATCTGAATAACGCTATCGAAGCGACTGACGGTATATATACCTACTATGCATTCCCGGCTACGCGTACCTGTACAATGATAGGTCGTATCGCTCTTCCGCGGTTTGACAGCACAATAACGGTCGAGGCTCAGCTTATTGCAGAGGTCGAGGGCCTGCAGGTAGGAGCCTTCCCGGACCTCTTCGGGGAAGTTATCGTACTTCCAGCCGCCGACGGAGTTACCCCCGTACCCATGCCGGTTGCCTGGGGCTCGCCACTGACCCTGGCTGGAAAGGCTATCGCTGCCAATAACATGGACCTCCTTTCAACCGTCGAAGCGGACTGGGTCCCGGTAACGTCGGAAGGGCTCGTCTACCTCCGCCTTACAGCAGCTGTAAGTGCTGTTGACCTTAACATCATGCGGTTTGGTATCAAGCTCAAACAGGTGAACCCGTAATGCCAGGCACGTACTCCCCCCTAAATGAATGGTGCGACGAAAACGCACACAGACAGTTCCCCCTGGACGATGCTGCCACAGGCCGGGATACAACAGGTCTGTTCGTATTGCCTCAGACGTTTATGGTGGATATGCTGCTTGCTGTCCCTCTTTCCAGGGACATAAGCAAATTCTATGTGAAGGGCGTTGTTGTACGCAGGCTGTTTGTTGAAGTAGAAATAGGGTACGATGACCCTATTGAAGGCGCCGTGTCGGTAGCCAGAATCAGAAATATCCCGCACAACAGCCCCAGGAATACTGCGTACTATACGGAAGCTGTAATTCAGTCCGACGATAATCTTAAGGACTTTGAGATATCCACAGGATGTGTCGTCGTAGGGTCGTGTTCTGATATCGTCAAGCAGCCCGGATCCTACCAGTTCACCCCAGCCGCCGGTAAGATATTGGAAGCACGTATTGAGAAAGGCCTTGCCTGCGTGCAGTCGATAATGGTGAACTCTCAAATTCTTACCGGAAATGTCAAACTGAGGGAAGGCGACAACGTATCGATACGTCCAGTATATAACCCTTCCACGGGGATAACGGAGATTGTCATAAGTGCGTCATCTTCCGGAGCAGAGTCGGGAGGCGTTTCTATTGCCAGCGATGAGGACCTGCTCGACGCTTTGATTGCCCGGTACGGACAGCCAATCATATCCATCAACGGGCAGTATCCAGCCGCCACTGGTGAGTTCCTTATGACAGGCAAGGATTGTACGTCGTTGCAGAACGTGACAAACGGACTGGCAGTAAGCAATCCGTGTGCGGAACCCTGCTGCGACAAGTCCATGCTGAAAGATGTGTATGCCGTGATGAGTGAGCTGAATCTACGGTATGCTGTGTTGGAATCCTACTACCAGTCAATCAGCCTGAACATCAACCAGATGCAGGCACGCATGATTGGATTTGAGGTCTGATGCCCTTCTATGGTAACAGCGTTACAACTTTGGAAGTCCTGGACCGTACAGGGGCCGCTATCCCCGTAGTCAACGGTTCTGGCAGCCTGATAAGCGGACGTGTGGAGTTTTCTGCCGGGGATGGCATGCAGATAGATATTGACGAAGACACGGAAGAGATTGTATTGACAGCTACCGGACAGGAGAACAGTACAGCAGCTTACCGCAGAAAATTCAACACTGTCATCAGTGGTGGAACGTACACCGATGAAGAAGGGGTTGTGCAGACCTATACTGGGATGCCCTACTACATTACCTCACTCGGTGACGCAAGACCCGGAGACACGGGAAACGTAGACCTGCTTTGCTCTCCTTGCGGGCAGGTTGGAATATACGAAAACGGTTCCATAATGGATTCCGGGGCGCTTCCAATTCTTGATATCTGTCCAGCCTGTGTAGACTGTGAAGACTTTGAATACATCCGACTTCTTACCGACCGGCTGAAAGACTGGCAGATAATGCAGGTCGACAAGAACCTATACCGCAGCACTGACCCGACCCCGGGGGATATGGCACTATTCCGTCAGTACCAGGCCACCATCGAATACTGGAACTATCTCGTACATGCCCAGTGTATACCGCTGCATCTGATTCATATGAGTTCTTCCGCTTTCGCAATCAATACCGGATACTACGTAAAGTATTGTGGTACGTACACACCCGTTCTCGTTCTCGACATCGCCACAAGTCCCGTGCTTCACAAGGCTGACATTATATGTTCAATAACGTGGCATAAGCATATTCCGGACGGTCCCGGGGCTCCGTCATTCACTGTCGTGGACACCTCTACGGGTTTTCGTATCACCATTGCGCTCGGGTCGATGAGCTACAAGGAGGCCTGCCTGTTCCAGATTGTAGTCCGTACAGCGGAACCAGTAGGGTCCGTGAACGTGAAAGCTACATGGCTAAACTCTCATCTTGGCGCCAGTGTACAACGCGAGAAGGATATCTGAGCAATATGATAAATCAGTACTTCCATCGCGACGCCACAGCTAACTATCCGTTTGTAGAGGAAACTG
>Ga0172362_10001474_pt1 | contig 20101 bp, 15 predicted proteins | sample LakKivs1_kivu2a2_FD_114534 | JGI IMG/M metagenome (GOLD analysis project Ga0172362, IMG submission 114534) | Sediment microbial communities from Lake Kivu, Rwanda - Sediment s1_kivu2a2 | ecosystem: Environmental > Aquatic > Freshwater > Lake > Sediment | place: Rwanda: Western Province, Lake... | reverse complement strand
TGTGATTTTTCCAATGAAAATCACTTCATGATTTCCTATGAAAATGCCTCCGGCATTTTCATTCTGTATGTTCGTGTCTGGATGAGAATCATGTGATTTTTCCAATGAAAATCACTTCGTGATTTCCTATGAAAATGCCTCCGGTATTTTCATGCGTCGGGCCTGTTGCGAATTGCATCATTCTTGTTTTCATAATTTATGGTCGAAACCCGAAATTGGGGTTCATAGGCGGTTTATATGAAAATGCCTCCGGCATTTTCATTCTGCATGCGTGTGTCTCGATGAGGATCATGTTTTTTTTTAGTATGGTGTTCGTTCTTGTATGGCAAGCACATTCGGGCGCGGATTCATCACGAACCTGATGCACATCTGCAAGCACTTCGCCTTAAAACCCGAGGAGGCGGTCTACGGGGCGGCAGACCACCTGGACGATTTCATCATCCCCGACCAGTTCAAGGGGACCGAGATCGAGGAGCTGGCAGATACGCTCCGGAAACGGATCGTCTGGCACCAGCCGGGGACCCTCGATCGGGAGGAGGCGGAGGAAGTGGTGAGGCTTATCAACAGGCTGATCATCGCCATTGACAAGGCGCTGGGCATTAAAGACCCGGATCTGGGCGAATTTCACTAGCCAGGCTTGAAATACAGCCCTTACCCTTAAGTGTTCCGGCGACGAATTCTATATGTGACGTCGGTTTGCAGAATCGAATGGATTTTTTTAAGGAGGAGAGCGATTGACCGATACGTATGATGCCTCTCACATCACCGTACTGGAGGGTCTGCAGCCAGTACGGGAACGTCCTGCCATGTACATCGGGAGCACCGATGCCCGGGGACTGCACCACCTTGTATACGAAGTTGTGGACAATTCCATTGATGAAGCACTGGCAGGGTATTGCGACCGTATCTGGGTGATGATCAATAAGAATGGTTCGGTCACCATTGAGGATAACGGAAGGGGCATCCCCGTCGATCGAATGGAGAAGAATGGAAAATGTGCACTTGAGGTAGTACTGACTGTCCTCCATGCGGGAGGAAAATTCGATAAGGACAGTTATCAGGTATCCGGAGGTCTGCATGGCGTAGGGGTCTCCGTAGTGAATGCACTTTCAAGCTGGCTCGACGCCCGGGTCTACAGGGATGGGAATATTTACGAGATGCGATTTTCCCAGGGTAAGACGATTTCACAGTGCTCTGAGCGAGAGGAAAACCTGCCGGAGTTGCGTACTCGGTTCAGGCAGTGGTATGTGGAGCCTCAACCACTCGAGGGACCGGGCGATCTGGAAGTTCCCAAGACCCTGGGTGAACTGGCAGATGACGGAAAACTCGATAGAAATCAATTCCTGGAAAAATTCGGTTCAAAGTTATCCGGGACAAGAATTACCTTCAATCCGGATTCATCAATCTTCGAAACAGTCCAGTTTGATTATGATATCCTCGCACACAGGCTCAGGGAGCTTGCGTACCTGAATGCGGGATTGATTATTTATATCACGGACGAGCGGAATGGCGATCATGAACGATATCAATGCCAGGGCGGACTGTCGGAGTTCGTGAACTATTTGAATGAAGGGGCCGAGTGCCTCAGTCCGATTCCAATTTTCATATCCAAAAAAGACCTCGAAAACAAGCTTGAGTTCGAAGTTGCCATCCAGTATACCACAGGGTATGACGAGAAAATTTTCTCGTATGTGAATTCCGTCAACACCAGGGAAGGCGGGACGCACCTTGAAGGATTCAGGAGTGCAATCACCCGCGCAATCAACACGATGGCCAGGCGGAACGGGCTGATTAAAGAAAGTTCTTCGATTTCACTTCGTGGTGAAGATGTCAGGGAGGGCATGACTGCAGTAGTGTCGGTGAAAATGGCGAATCCCCAGTTCGAAGGACAAACAAAAATGCGACTGGGGAACAGCAATGTGAAAGGTATTACCGACTCGCTCATTTATTCAGCTCTTTCAGAATACTTCGATGAAAATCCCAAAGTGCTTCAGATCATTGTAGAAAAAGCGTTATCTGCGGCGAAAGCTCGCGAAGCTGCCCGGAATGCACGGGACCTGGCACGCCGTAAAGGTGCGCTGGAAAGTGCAGGACTGCCTGGTAAACTTGCTGACTGTTCCGAACGTAATCCAGAGAATAGCGAGATCTACATCGTAGAAGGTGATTCGGCAGGTGGCAGTGCGAAACAGGGGAGGGACAGGAAATTCCAGGCAATCCTGCCCTTGAGAGGAAAGATCCTGAACGTCGAGAAAGCCGGGGAACATCAACTCCTCAAAAATGCCGAGATCCAGACCCTGGTATCTGCAATCGGAACTGGAATTGGCGAAAATTTTGATTTATCGCGCGCACGCTATCACCGAATCGTGATAATGACTGATGCGGATGTGGACGGCTCCCATATCAGGACCCTGCTGCTCACATTCTTCCATAATAAGATGCCCAAATTAATCGAGGCAGGATATATCTACATTGCGCAGCCTCCATTGTTCTCCCTCTCCAAGGGAAAAACCGAAAAATACGCGTATAAAGAAGAAGACATGAAAAAAATTCTCGCCGAAATGGGCGAAAAAGGGGTTTCGGTCAAGAGATACAAGGGTCTTGGTGAAATGAATGCCCAGCAACTCTGGGACACCACGATGAATCCCGAAAACCGGATCTTCAAAAAGGTCATGATAGAGGATGCTATGGAAGCAAATGTGATATTTAAAACTCTTATGGGCAAGGATGTCGAAGCCCGGAAAGATTTCATCAAGCGTCATGCCCGGGAGGTAAAGAACCTTGACATCTGATCCCAAGGTGCTTCCCGGTGAAGCGGGTTCCAGGAATGTGGAAGAGGTCAGTATTGAAAATGAGATGAAAGTCTCCTACATCGATTATGCCATGAGCGTCATCATCGGCCGGGCAATACCCGATGTGCGCGACGGTCTCAAACCCGTCCATAGGCGTTCACTGTTTGCAATGTGGGAGATGGGTAATACGAGCGACAAGCCCACCAAGAAGAGTGCGAGGGTGGTTGGGGAAGTAATGGGTAAATACCACCCACACGGGGACGCGTCAATTTATGATACCATCGTGAAAATGGCGCAACCATTCTCCTACCGTCATATTCTCGTTGAAGGCCAGGGGAATTTTGGTTCAGTCGATGGCGATGCCGCGGCGGCAAGCAGGTACACCGAAGTCCGCCTCAAACCATATGCCGAGGCTCTTCTTGAGGATATTGAGAAGGAGACTGTTCAACTCGTCCCAAACTATGACGAATCGCTTACCGAACCGGTCGTACTTCCCGCGAAAATTCCCAATCTCCTGGTGAATGGATCCGACGGCATTGCGGTGGGGATGGCAACGAAAATGCCGCCGCACAACCTGCACGAAGTCTGTTCTGTTGTGATCGGGTATCTCGATAATCCCGCAATCACGGTTGAAGAGCTCATGGGTTCAATGCCCGCACCCGATTTCCCGACGGGTGGAATCCTGATGGGTGTCGAGGGAGTGAAGAATATCTATTCGACCGGTCAGGGGCGTCTTGTGGTCCGTGGTGTTGCGAATATAGAGGAACCAAAAAGCGGAAGCCGAAATGCCCGGATTATCGTCACCGAACTTCCATACCAGGTCAATAAGGCGCAGTGGATCTCGAATATCGCGGACATGGTGAAAACTAAGAGGATTGAAGGGCTCTCTGACATTCGCGATGAATCCGACAAGGAAGGTATCCGTGTCGTGTTCGAGCTCAAGAAGGACGCAATACCATCCGTAGTACTCAACAACCTCTACAAAAACACGCAGCTTGAATCCAGTTTCTGGGCGATAAATTATGCCATTGTCGATAATCAGCCAAAAATACTCAATCTCCCGGAACTTCTGGATCATTTTGTCAAACACCGGATCCACATAATAACGCTACGGTCCGAATTCGAGTTGAAAAAGGCACGGGAAAAGGTCCATATATTGAAGGGACTGTTGATTGCCCTTTCCAGGATCGACCAGGTGATTGCAGCGATCCGGGGATCTGTTACAGTCGATGATGCGCGTATTGCACTTATCACCCTTTTCGGGCTTGATGAAACCCAGGCAAATGCCATTCTACAGATGCAGCTCCGACGCCTGGCAGCCCTTGAACAGCAGAAGATAAACGACGAGAAGACCGGGCTTGAAAAAGAGATCGATCATCTCGAATTCATCCTCTCGGACGAGGCGAATATCAGGGCGGAGATCAAGCGGGAAACGATGGAGATAGCAGAAAAATATGGGGATGAACGGAGGACCCAGATATCCCATGATTTCGGGGATCTCTCCAACGAAGACCTCATCGAGGACAAGACTGTCCTTGTCTCCATTACCACTGCGAATTACATCAAACGGACCGACATCGATGTGTATCGGAAACAGAGACGCGGCGGGCACGGGATTACAGGTATGACGATCAAAGAAGATGATGTCGTTGATTCGGTCTTCGCTGCGAGTCTTAAGGATTATCTCCTCTGTTTCACGGATACCGGGCGCGTCTACTGGCTGAAAGTCTACCAGATCCCTGAAACCAGCCGTGTTGCAAAGGGGAAACCCATCGTCAACCTTCTCAATCTCAAGGATGAAGTGGTTACTGCTGTGATCCCGATCCGGGAATTCAGGGAAGATCAATTCCTTTTATTCGCCACAAAATTGGGACAAATCATTAAAATACCGCTCAAAGAATTTTCATTTCCGCGATCTGTCGGAACAAATGCTATCAAATTGCGAGGTTTGGATCAACTGGTCGAGGTCATCCTTACCGATGGGAATAAGGAGATCATACTGACGAGTCGTTACGGCCAGAGCCTCCGGTTCCATGAAGAGACCGTACGTACGGTCGGTAGAACCGCCCAGGGGGTAAGGGGGATGAAATTAAAAGGCGGTGATACCGTCGTAGCGGTCACCCTGGTGGAAAAGGATCACCTTCTCACTATCTCAGATGTCGGTTTTGGGAAAAGGACCGAATTCGATGATTTCCGGGGTCATGGCAGGGGCACCATGGGTGTAAAAAATATCCAGCTCGAACGTAATGCTGTGGTAATTGCATCATGTTCGGTACAGGATACGGATGAAATCATGGTCATGACTGCGTCAGGGATAGTAATCCGGACCCATGTCAATGAGATACGTGTCATCGGGCGCGGAACAAAGGGTGTAAAAATAATGCGGCTCGATGAAAATGACCGGGTTGTTGGAATAGCCGTTGTTCCAAAGGAAGTTGAGAATGGGCAAAACGGCGCAGGAACTGACCCGTCAGAACCTGAAGATACTTGATATTTTTTTACCCTGAAAGCCCGCAGGAAAGGGCTGCGGCCAGCCTCCCGGGAGGTGTTCGGAGGCATTTCTGGTCACAACAGACGACGGTTGAAATGAAGCATTCATTGTAACGTTATCATCTTGAGCGGAGTTATCCTTTTGCCGGGAGGGGGAAACCCCCCTCCCGGCCCTCCCCCGCATACCCCCCGGAGGAGAGGGCTGCGGCCCTCTCCTGCTCCCGATACCTTCATCCTCTTCCGGTTCCCTCTCTCCTCGATGTACCGAAGTTGCTTTCACCTCTCCACCCGGGGGGAGGGGGATATTGTGGATATCACCCCGGAGGTGCGCGAAACTGTCAGGAAGAGCGGCGTTACGGAGGGGATGGTCAACGTGTTTGTAACCGGTTCCACGGCGGCCGTCACCACCATCGAGTTCGAGGAAGGGGTGCTGAAAGACCTCCGCGGGGCGCTTGGGAGGGTCGCCCCCGATGATATCGCATATGCCCACGACAGCCGCTGGGGGGACGGGAACGGCCGGTCACATGTAAAGGCTTCCCTGGTGGGGCCCTCCCTCTCCATCCCTGTCGGAGGGGGGGAGCCGATGCTTGGGACATGGCAGCAGGTGGTATTGCTTGAGCTCGATGTACGGAGGGGGCGTGAACGGAACATGGTGATCACCGTGATGCAGTGAAAGGGGCAGGGGGTGTATCGGGCGCGGTGAGAAGCCTGCACGAGAAAGAAAATAATTTTTTATACTAGTCCAGGGGGATTGTCTCCAGCTGGGAGACCAGTTCCCATATGCGGGTCCGGGCGTGGACCGGCATGTTGGGGTCATTGCTGATCTCATCGATCTTGGAGATCGCCTCTGCAGCCCGGAGCCCGGAATTTTTATTACTGTTCATCAGCAGCTGGCGGGTCTCATCCGCGACCCTGCGGATATTCCTCGGTATGGTGCTGTCATCCATGATGTGCTGGAGCATCTGAATGCAGCTCTCGATGGTCTTCTCAGGGTTGGTCACTAGAATCCCCTCCGGTGTTATCCACGGAAAACTCCTCAATAACGAGTCATTTTCGGTCCACTATTTATATCGAGAGCAAGTAATATAAACCATCCGACATGGCCGTGCAGGGAACCCTGGACATTCGCAAGCTCGATAATGGTAGCACACACATGCTATTAACCGTGAGATGGTGTTGAGGATGACGCGTGAAGACGAGATTATGGCGGGGTATCTCCTGAAGGGCGGAAAGATGCTTTCAACCTCCTGCCCGTCGTGCGGGTGCCCCCTCTTCGAGGTAAAGGGAGAGACCCTCTGCGTGGTCTGTGCCGAGGAGAAGAAGGCGACCAGGTCTCGCCAGCCCGAATACACCGGGCCGAAAGAGACTGCCCCTCCATCACCGGACAGTCCCGTAACCTGCGTGACGTATCCAGAACTCCAAAAAACCCTTGAGGAGACCCTCATCACTCTCTGTGCCAGGATCAGGGAGGAGGATGATCCTCGCTGCGTGGCGGCCCTGATGGGGGCTGTGTCCCTGGGCATCGAGGGGCTGAACGCACTCCGGTCCCGGTGATTTCACCTGTATGGCCGGTTGGAGAGGTCGTGGATCTTTTTTGACCGCTGCTCCCCAATTCCCCTGACTGCGAGCAGCTCCTCTTCTTTTGCATTCACAACCGCCCTGACCGAGCCGAAGTGATCCAGCAGGAACCGGGCGTTTTTCAGGCCTATGTCGGGAAATGAAGCGATGACGAGTTCCTGCTGCTCCCGAGGGGAATGCCCCTGCCGCTTCGCAGGGAGGGTCCGCTCCCGATCTCCCCCCTCCTCCCTCCGTGCGAGGACCAGGATCATCTGGGCGGAGTCCTCCTCGTCTCTCGTGAAGAGGATGCTGATACCGAGGTCGACCGCTATCGCTGCAAGGGTGCCTCGAATCGCGTTAGGGTGGATGTCCCGCATTGTATAAAGGTCCCCGCCCTCAATGATCAGGACGGGACGGGGAGCGCTCCCGGCCAGCACCCGGAGCTGCCCGAGGAGATCCCTCTCCACCAGGGTGTCCACGAAGTCCCTGGCGGTCTTCCTCTCGATAAGGATTCGTTCTCCGATCGCATAGTCCCCCGAGGAGAGTCTCCCAAGCTGCAGTGACGCTCCCATATCGCTTAAGATCTCCACCACCCGTGAGGAGGTCTCCCGGTCATCCACCCTGATCACAGGGCCCCGGTCCAGGAACTGCCCGATAATGGACTGCGAAGGCGAATGGCGCACGGCGGATGCAGTTGTGCCTGTTGATGGGGAGAGGCTCCGGATCCCCGAGAGCATGGAACGCTCCCTGTTCTGGCTGACATAGCGGAAGACCTCGTCAGATGTCCCCCTGGTGACGAGGACGACAATCCTGCCCTTCCCGCTCCTGCCGGTCCGCCCTTTCCTCTGGATGCTCCGTATCTCGGAAGGGACCGCCTCGTAAAAGACTACAAGGTCGGTGGAAGGAACATCAAGGCCTTCCTCGCCTACAGAAGTTGCCACCAGCACACGGAAAGCCCCGGCCCGGAACTTCTGCAGTGCCTCGATCTGCCGTTTCTGGGAGAGGCCTTTTTCGCTGTCTTTCGTGGCCTGGCCAACGAACCTCTGGCAGGCGATCCCTTTCGCATTCAGAGAATCGACGATCTGCTGGACCATGTCACGATAGGTGGCAAAGACGATGATGCGGCTTTCAGGAGAGGACCGAAGCTGCTCCCCGACCACCCCTGACAGGATCTCCATCTTCGGATGCAGTTCTTCCTTCCATGAGATGCAGCGTTCCAGGAGGCGGATGAATACCGGGTCCCTTGCAAGGCGCACCGTTGCCTTGGGGCCGGAGCCGCCGGATCCCTCTGCAAAGAGGCGGTTGACGTACCCCGCGAGCACCCGGCTTCCCTGCGATTCGGCGAGGGAGAGGGCATGCCGGAGTTTCATCAGTTCCGCATAAATCGAGGCTGCGGAGAACCCCGCGGCGTCCCTCTCCTGGATTCGCTCCTGGACCTGGGCATTGATTGCCTGGAGGGCTTTCATTGAGAGCTGCTGGCGGGGAGGGACGGCAAACCCGAGTTTTTTTAAGTAGGTGAGCCGGGAGTCGAGAAGGGTGTGCAGGTCGGCAACCGCCTGCTTCAGTTCCGCCGGGAGGTCTACTTCAACTACTTCAATCTCCCGTTCGTAAATGTAGGGGGCGACGTCCCGGTCCTGTTCGGTCCTGCTTTCCACCCTCTCGATCCCGAGGTTCCTGCAGACCTCCTCCACCTTCTCCATCACGCCTCCGGGGGAGGCGGTCATGGCCAGGATGAGCGGCGATGAGGAGCTGCCCAGGTACCGCTGCGCCAGGAAGACATACGGGTAGTTCCCTACCCCCCGGTGACACTCATCGATGATCAGCAGGGTCACCTCCGCGAGATTGTAACTTCCGGCAAGGATGTCATTCTTAATCACCTGAGGGGTGGCAAAGATTGCCTTTGCCTTCTTCCATGCCGCTGTACGTTCGGCTCCAGGGGTCTCCCCAGTGAACATGGCGAGAGTCTCGTCGTCCTGGCCGGGGAGGGAGAGGAACTGCCGGAAGAACCGGAGGTGCTGCTCCACAAGCGGTTTTGTAGGGGCCATCATCAGTACCTTGCCCCCCTGGTTGTACAGCCTCGACGCAGCCACGAGCAACGCGATTGCGGTCTTCCCGAGGCCCGTAGGCAGAACTACCATGGTGTGCCCTTCGAGGGCCTTCATGGCAATGGCAAGCTGGTAAGTGCGCGAGTCAAGTGTGCCTGGCGTGATGAAGGGGTGGGTGATGGTGGTCATACTTGTTTTAGTGAAGAGAAGGTGGCGGACCCATCCAGGAGGGAACGGAGCAGATCGGGAAGGGTGTCGGTCCGGACCCTTACCTGCTGCATACTGTCGCGGTCACGGAGGGTCACGGTGCCGGAGTCAGGTGTCTCGTAGTCCACGGTGAGTGCAAAAGGCGTCCCTATCTCGTCCTGTCTCCTATAGCGGCGCCCTATGGCCCCCGAGTCATCATACTCGGCCATGATCCCCTTCGTCTTGAGCTGGATGACGAGATCGGTGGCGATCTTAGGCAGACCGTCGCGGTTCATCAGCGGGAACACTGCAACCTGTATTGGTGCGATACGGGGAGGGAAACGGAGGACCCGGCGCTCCTCGTCATTTACTATCTCCTCAAAATAGCTGTGCTCGAGCACCGCATACATCATCCGGTCTATCCCGTAACTTGGCTCGATCACATGGGGGGTGATGTCCTGGCCCGGGATCTCGACCTCCTCCTCCTTTACCTGGTAGAGGTCGGGGGAGATGAAGACGTTTTCCCCTTCGATGCAGAGGTTTATCCCATCAGTGCCCGGCACTGCCTTTGCCAGGGCATCTGCAACAGCCTTTGCCTTCCCCCTGAACCTGGGCCCCAATGCGCCCATGTTGGCAGTGACCCGCACGCGGCGCTCCCGTCTGGGGGTCTCATAGGGAATAAAGACCGTGAAGCGTTCCCCGCTCTGTTTCTCGTGTGCTTTGAGGTCATAATCAGTACGGTCTGCAATACCCACGGTCTCCACCCAGCCAAACCGTTCGGAGAAGATCTCCGCATCCCAGCAGTCTTCAGCATAATGGGCCCGCTCATCGGGCAGGTGCTGCCTGAAACGAAGTTTTTGGGGATTCACCCCGATGGTCACAAGCAGGCGGTGGGTGAGGGCCAGGTAGTAGGCGACGTACTGGTTGGCGATAAGCCCGGCCTCCACGGCCTCCTGCATTGTCGTCTCAATGGCGGAGGTCTCTTCCTGCTGCTGCCGGATCCCGAGGAGAGGCATCCTGTATCCCGCGTACCGGGAAAAATTGGGATGGTTCTTCTCATCCGGGTGGACGAAGATCTCCGCCTCGGCCTGGGTGAATTCCCGAAGGCGGATCATGCCCTGCCGCGGGGAGATTTCATTCCGGTAGGACTTTCCTATCTGTACAGCGCCGAAGGGGAGGGAGTCCCGGTAGAACCGAAGCAGGCGCTGGAAATCAGTGAACATCCCCTGGGCTGTCTCGGGACGGAGGTAGCCTTTCCTCTGGGAACCGGGGCCGATGGAGGTCTGGAACATCAGGTTGAAGGAGAAAACCTCCACCTCTCCGAGCACCTCCCCGCAGGCTGGGCAGGGGAGGGTACTGAGGGTAAGAGCAAGATCGCCGGAATCCATTGTCGAGGCACCAGTGACCCCGTTCCCCTCTGCGATGTGGTCTGCACGGAGGTACTCGTTGCAGTGGGGGCACTGGCACATCTTGTCCGAGAAGCCCTTCACGTGCCCCGAGGCGATGAAAACGTCCTCCTGGCCGATGGTGGGGCACTCGATCTCGTAATACCCTTCCCGTACGACGTAGAAATCCCTCCAAGTATCTTCTATCCTTCTCTTCATCATGGAGCCGAGGGGACCGTAATCGATGAAGCCCGCTACCGAACCATAACACTCGGATGCAGGCCAGATAAAGCCCCTTCTCCTGGCCAGGTCCATTATTCTATCGTATATATCACTCATGGACTGAACTCTCTCTCTTATATCTTGTGCTGCGGCCAGAAAAACTGTGCGGGGAAAGAACATCGTTGATGCAATGATATCCTGGAATATTCCGGGAATAAACGGGTAAAACAGGCGAAGCTCCAATCAATGGTCGTAAATGACACAGGTGAGGCATAAGGATAATGTTAAATATGTTGCTGGGCATCTTATTCGATAATTCACGAGCGAGGTTTCATGCAGGACGACACGAGAAAACAAGAGCTGCTCCAGTTGTTCACCAATATTTCAGGGAAGACAAAGATCGTGGAACCCATGAAGAAGATACACGGGACCCTCCGGGATCGTGATGCCGTGGAACGTGAGATCGCACTGGTTATGCGGGAGATCCTGGAACAGGGCTTCTTCAAGACCAAGTTAAGACCAATTCAGCTGGCAAGACTGGTTTCATCCTATTATCTCGGTAAAAACGACACCGAGATTGCCCGGGAACTCGGGGATGAAAAATTATCAAAGACGGTTGCACGCGCCAGGGTGAGGCTCAAGTTATTCCGGGATCTTGACTTCAAGATGCCCTTCGACCAGGACCGGATGGAAGACCTCCTCCTGTCCGGTAAGACAATGAAGGAGGTGAGCGACGACCTGGGGGTGAGCACATCCACCCTCCGGGAGTACCGCCACGTAATCGAGCAGAGGGATGATCTCACCATCGATCCCTTCCTGGAGCGTATCAAGGATGTGATGGAGGACAGGGACCTCTCGGAGCAGATGACCAGGAGCGCCACCAGGGACAGTCTGGGAGAGGCAATCGATATCACAGAGGCAGAGTTGATCGACGTAGTCTGAATATTCCGATTCCCTTTTTCTTGGGAAAAAGCGTAATCCAGATCAATTCTCAAAGGTTCATCCCTTTACCATGTTCATTATGTATCGGGATGTAACGAAAGGAATCACGCAGGTTTTTTACAGAGTCCCTTCATATCCCTACCAAAGTCATCAGAGAGAACATTCATGGAACTCACCTGGTTTGGACATTCATGCGTGCTCCTGAAAGGGAGCAGTACGGTACTCGTTGACCCATACGTCCCGTCGGGCAGGGTTGCCGCAGAACCGGATGTCGTCGCCGTCACCCACGGGCATGCCGATCACATGGGGGAGGCGGCAGCCTTCGGTGTGCCGGTGGTGGCCATCAACGAGGTGGCAAAATATTTGAAGGCAAAGGGGGTCGAGGCTGAGGCCATGAACCTGGGGGGCACGATTGAGGTAAAGGGCGTCCGCTTCACCATGACCCCGGCTCTTCATTCCTCCTGGATCGAGGAGGCCGGCATCGGGTGCAACGGAGGGGCAGCGGCAGGTTTTGTCATTAGGATAGATGGAAACGCCATCTACCATGCGGGCGATACCGCGCTCTTCTCGGACATGTCGTTAATCGGCGAACTATACCACCCGTCCGTAGCCCTGCTCCCTATCGGAGGGCGATTCACCATGGGACCTGAAGAGGCGATGATAGCAGCCCGGCTGATAGGCGCGCCGATGGTCATTCCCATCCATTACAACACATGGCCTCTCATCGAACAAGACCCCCTGGAGTTCAAGCGGGCACTGGAAAGGACCACCGATTGCAAGGTCAGGATCCCAAAACCGGGGGAGACAGTGAATATTTGAGAGTATATTGCGTTTTTATCTTCTTTCTGTCTGACAGGTGCGCAAGAAGCCCGCCTCGATTGAACGCGCAGGTTATGGGTTGAAACCAATGATGCAGGACATTGATGCTCCTGGATCAATCATATATCCTCAAATGTAAACAACCCTTTACAAAACTACTTATGTCATTAAAACTTACCTTGTGGGTTGTGCTGTGAGTATCAGCACAAACTGTAGGAGGAATTGATGAAGAAAATCGGAATGCTTGCCATAGCCATTCTCCTGTGCGCAGCGCTCTCTGGGTGTGCAGCAACTGCAAGGCCTGTCAACCAGACGGCGGAAACCCAGGGGATTACTACGACTACGTACATCGTCTGCACAGGAACGGTGACGACAAGCACCGAGGCGGTATGGCAACAGTCGAGTGCGGCTCTGGATGGCGCCCCATTGAGTGCGACGGAGACGTACTATGTCATGTCCTACAACCAGGATATGATCGCTGACCAGGGATACGTGGAGTATACTGATCAGAAAGGACTGGACACCGCCGCCATGGTTGCCAACCAAAATAATTTCGAATCCACTACCATGCTGGATTTCGTGGGAAGCCCCACGGGATACGTGACCTACGAAGAGAGCACCCTCCTTGACGGAGCCGGAACTGCCGCGCCAACTTCGGAGTCCATGCTCTGCCCCTTCAGCTCTGCGACCTCTGCCAACCTTCCCGCATTCTGCAACATCGTTGAGATGGGCGGATCGTTCGATGGAACGGTTGTGTCTTTGACAAGCGAGGTTGAGGAGCGGCACGTTTCATCAAGCGCGGATGTCCCTGTTGCACTCGGGTACGAGTTCACGGTTCGAAACAGCGAGGGGAACGCAGCCGCATGGATGAACGCTCGCCTGATGGGAGCACGTGGAAACAACAGCGTGTCATCGGTGGATATCACCTATAATGAGCGAACCTCCGCTATGGGAACGATCGAACTGTTCTATAAGAACTACGATTACGATTCCGGAATGCGCAGGACATGAAGTGGCCGGACTGAGCCTGGGAATCCCCTGGCTCTCTCCCCATTTTCAGGGTTTTCCCGGCATTTTTTTGAGTATTTCTTCTGCGATTGGATGACACGGGGGGTCTGATCGTATTTTCAGCTACTCTTATATAGTTGTACACGAATTATGGAACTTGAGAGTGAGTGTGTCATTATGGAACTTGATGGAAAGACCGTGATTGGTGCAGGTGTTGTTCTCTTTGTGATTGTTGTCGGAATCTGGTACATGTTTCTCAGGTGAACTGGTTCGTTCCAATCAAAATTTTATTCCCCTTTTCGTCTCTTCCAGTTCACTGGCCTTATCTGGCTATCGAATATGCAGGCATGTCCCCTTACAGGGGAATACATTTTTATGATCCTGTTTCCCGGTAATCTCTCTCCTGGGTGAATGCGATTTTGGTCAGCAGGGTCACGGTTTTCGGGGCAAAGCATGTAATAATCTAACTACTTATAGTAAAGTATATTTAACAATATGTTAAATTGGATAGGCATATGCAACCGATAGCAGGTAAATATTATCCCGGGAGCATGAGAAGGAGGTCACCAGGACTCTCGTCCCTCGCTCTCGTGCTTGCTATTATCACGGTCTGCAACTGTGCAATCGCAGTGGCAGATGCAGCGGATAGTGTTGGGACAGTCCAGTCTACAGGAGTGAATATGTCGGATGCGGCACACAGCAACAAGGCCGATCCGAATTATGCGGTGGTCTTTCCCGATGATCAGGTCAATACGATGACGATCACCATTTCCCCCGGGAACTGGCAGGTAATGCTCGAGAACATGACCGAGATGTACGGCGAGTTCGGCGGAGGTTCAACAGCGAGATCAGCCGGCCAGGCAGCGGAGAGGGACATGAATCCCGGAGGAGGAGAAGGGATGGATATGTGGAGTGACACCGACCCTGTCTATGTGCCTGCCGACATCACATTTGAGGGTGCAGACTGGCCGGATGTCGGTATCCGTTTCAAAGGTTTCAACTCGCTCCAGGGTGCGTGGAACGAGGGGTCTTACAAGATATCGCTGAAACTCAATTTCGATAAATACGAAGATGAGTACCCTGAAATCAAGAACCAGCGTTTCTATGGGTTCGATGAGCTCAACCTGCAGGGTAATTACAACGATGACTCGTTGATGCGTGACATGGTCGTCCCGTCAATATTCAGGGAGTCGGGAGTTGCTGCACCGTTTACTGCATTCTATCGCCTCTACATTGACTATGGAGAGGGCCCGGTGTATTTTGGACTTTATACAATGGTCGAGGCGGTTGAGGATACGGTGATAGAGACCCAGTTTGGGGATGATTCCGGGAATTTGTACAAACCGGAAGGCACCGGTGCGACTTTTGCAGAGGACACGTTTGATAAAAACAGTTTTGAGAAAAAGACCAATGAGGACGAGGCGGATTACAGCGATGTGGAAGCACTGTACACTATCCTGAACTCTGATACCCGTCTCACGGATCCCGAACAATGGAGAGCGGAACTCGAATCGGTCTTTGATGTTGACGTGTTCCTTCGCTGGCTCGCGACCAATACCGTCATCCAGAACTGGGATACCTATGGGGGCAACTGCAGGAACTTCTACCTGTACACCGATCCCGCCGATGGCAAAATAACATGGATCCCGTGGGACAACAACTATGCCCTCAACGGAGGGATGGGTGGAGGAGGCCAGGCTCCCGCGATGAGTGCCGTTGAAGTTGAGGCAGCCGAAACGGCGACGCCGATGACCATGATGACCGCAAACGAGACCTGGCAATCAGGGCTGAGTGCCCATGGAAACAGCAACGTCCAGGCAATGAACGGGTTCGCCCGGGACAATACCCGGCAGTTTTCAAGGAACTTCACTGGTGGTAGTCCTTTGGACATGGGGGAAGGGAACCGGGCACCGGGCGACATGGGCGGCGGGAACAGGACGCCGGGTAATACCCCTCCCGGAAACATGACCCCTGGAGACGGGGGTAACGTACCTGGCGGCGGCATGGGCAGCACATTGTCACTGGGACTAGAGGAGGTCGGGGACAACTGGCCGCTGATACGGTACCTTGCCGACGACCCGGTGTATTATGCCCAGTATCAGGAGTACCTCGAAATGGTCGTCACCACATCCTTCGAACCGGAAAAGATGGAGGAAACCTACCGGTACTACCATTCCCTCATCGAGCCATACGTGACCGGAGCGGAGGGTGAACGGGCGGAATGCACGCACCTGAACAGTCCTGAAGACTTCGACACGGCGCTCGACGAGCTTATCACCCATGTCAACAGCCGGTATGAGGCAGTGATGGAGTTCCTGTCCATTACCCCAGTCGTCACCCCCACCCCCACCCCGGGTGCAGTGAAGGATACCAACTCTCCCAGAGTGAGCATGACTTCCCCTGTATCCTACAGTTCGGTGACACCGGGACAGGATGTTGTGATCACGTGGGCAGCCACAGATGACGTTGGAGTGGAGGAGGTCGCGATCTCATATTCTATGAACCGCGGCCTGACCTGGACCGGGATTGCAGATGATCTTCCGGATGAAGGTACGTATATCTGGACAGTCCCGGAGAACAGCAGCACGCTCCTTACTATCAGGGTGAGTGCGGAAGATGCTGCCGGGAATACGGGATCCGCGAGCCGGACATGCCGGGTCTCATCCACCGTCACTTTTTCGGCAGGCCGTACATTCAACATCACTGCAATAAAGGACTCCATCACGATCCCTTCCGCGTTAAGGGATCGCATATCCTCCGGGAAATCCTCACCGAACCCGGGCAACATCGACGTCACAACTGTCCCTTCAATTTCTGCCGGGACCCTGGCCAGCGTGAGGAATTCCAGTGTCGCCCTGACACCAGATACAAGCCAGGCTGGGGTTTTTGAGTATGGAGGATCTGCAAGCCATGTCGTCCCTGATTCGCACCCGGCCTTTCCCCAGTCCCTGAAGAAGACATCTGTCACCACACTATCCGGGAGGGAGGGCCTTTCCAGGAATACGCCCTGACTAAAATGAAGATGGATACAGGAGATGCCAGTATGCAGCAAAATACAGGAGACAGGGATATGCCGGAAGTAAGAATGCTATCGGTTACCCGGGATTTCGAGAGTATATCCCTGTCAGGACTAAAAGAGGCAAAGGCCCAGCTGTTGACCCGGATGGAGAGCAAGCACCTGATGACGCTCGAACAGTGCCTGGGACTCCTTGCGGGGCTTGCTGAATCCTACAGGGTGCTTGATGTGAATAATTCGAAAATTTCACGATACGAGACCCTCTATTACGATACAAGTTCATTCGTCACTTATCTGCAGCACCACAATGGCAGAGGCAACCGCTACAAGCTGCGTGTGCGACGGTACGATTCGTCGAAAGAGACGTACCTCGAGGTAAAGAAGAAGAACAACAAAGGGGCGACGGAGAAGAGCCGGATCAGGACCAGCTGGCCGTTTGATGGGTTCCTTCCCGACCAGGAAGAGTTCCTGGAGTCTGTATTCCCCTACGACCACCACGAGTTTTTCCCGGTGCTGAAGACGGTGTACAACCGGCTCACGCTGGTCTCGAACGAATCCCCCGAGCGTATTACGTTTGATACGAATGTCTCGTTCATGACCGGTCATGAGGAAAGGTCCTATCCCGAACTCGTTATAGGGGAGATCAAGTACGAGAAGGGTGTCCGGAACTCGCCGGCCCTCCTGGCACTCCATACGATGGGTGTCAGGAAGAGGGCGTTTTCCAAGTACTGCATCGGGGTATCGCTCCTCTACAGGCGGGTGAAGCACAACAGGTTCAAACCAAACCTGCTCTTCCTCTCCGGGCTATCCTGCGGAGGCGGGATCCCATGCTGACAAGCAATCCCGGCCTCTTCATTGCAGGGTTCATCCTTAACTTCTTGGCTGCATTCATCATCGTACGTTTCGTGTATTACCCGAGGGGGCGGTGCAATAACTACGTTTTCACGTTCCTTGCGTTCAACACGGTGATCTATTTCATCATGGGATTGTTCACCAGCATCGAGATATCCATAGGGGCCGGCTTTGGTCTCTTTGCATTGTTCTCGATCCTCCGGTACCGGACAGAGACCGTACCAATCCGCGAAATGACGTACCTTTTCGTGATGGCCGCACTTCCCATCCTGAACTCGATATTCTGGGAGTCAAGCCAGTATGACAAGTTGCTCATCGTCGACCTCCTTGTCATCCTGGTCATCTGGATACTGGACAGGGAATGGGGTTTCAACCGTGAACAGTTACAGATGAACGTGGTATATGAGAAGATCGACCTCATAAAAAAGGAGAAACGCGATGAAATGATAGCCGATCTCTGCCAGAGGACCGGCCTTGTCGTCACCGAGGTCGAAGTGCAGAACATTAACTTCCTGCGGGATGTAGCGGAATTGAAGGTTACCTATTCGAATAAGAAATAGACCTCAATATTTTCATCCCTTTTTTATATGAAAATGCCTCCGGCATTTTCATTCTGTATCCTCGTGTCTCGATGAGAATCATGTGATTTTTTCCATGTGCCAATAGCGGCCGTGCAACGCGGCGAGGCAATTTTTATCGAAATGACACACGGTGATGAAGGCAGAAAGAGAACCAGAGGATGTCTTTTTCGTCTTCGTTCAACCGGGATAAAAATTGCGCAATTCATTTCCTGCCAAAAAGCAGCGCGTTATTCGTAAAACCATGAAAAATTATTTGAAAGGAAGAATTGTTTCCGGGTTGCCGCCGCACCCCGATTACAACCTTATATCCATAGCCCGTTCTATCAACCGTCCTGCCATACTCTCGATTGTTGCAAGTGGATCATAGTTCCGCAACGTTCCGAAATCGATACCCGTCAGGCTTTCTATCGTCGCAACGGGCACCTGGTAGGTCTTGTACTTCCCGTATGCAAATTCAAGGTCGGAGACGAGGTTCTTCTGGCTCTGGAGGTAAGCCGTTGACGAGAGACTGCCATCATCCTTTACCATGGTAACGACTTTCCAGAATTCGGCCGGTATGCGGAACTCTCCTTTGTATATGATGTCATCGTGTCTGAAGATCGGTCCGGTAAATACCGTCAGCCTGATGGCGTATTTGCCGGCATTTTTCAGGATATAATCCTCAAGGTTGAGCCAGGAGCGTGTATTCAGCCGGGTATGCTGCGGGGAACAGTTCGTGAAGTGGAACGTATCGTCATTCGCCTTCCCGGCATCCTCTCCCCAGACAGGATCGAGCCGCCTCACAAGGTGCCCGCGGTCGAGATCATTATCCCTGTAGAGTTCGGGGCCACACTGCAAGTCGCGTTCAATCCTTGGGTCATAGTACCAGGCATCAGAATCGCGGGCAATCTTTTTCAACTGAGTCCCGTCGATATTCACCGCCGTGAAGAACGCGAGACGACGGGATTTACTCATCACAATCGAGAAATGAGTGTATTTCAGTTCCCGGCTTCCCTCCGTCGTCATCGCGACGTCATCTGCCAGGGCGGGCTGGAGTACTGGCAGCGGTATCTCATGCTCTTTTCCAAGGAATGTATCATCATATCCTGACATCCCTTCATACCATTCGGCGTTTTGTTCCCCAACTATCATCCCACCCGGTTTTGGTTCCGGGAGGTTTTGTCCGGAAACCGCAACAAGTTCGTCAACGAATCTCGCTTTTTCCGGACTCATGCCGGTCTTCCGGGTGGCAAGACAGTTCATGATGGCGCTGACACGAATGCCTTCGTTCGCGATATACTTTGAACTGTCTTTGGGATCGGGCACACCCGCATGGTGAAGTGCGACGACTTTCCATTCATCGGAGAACACTGGTGAGCCGGAAGAGCCCGGCTGGGTATCAGTCGCATAATGGAGATAACCATCTTCTCCCCCAATCACCTGATTCTCCCGAATCGCTATTGCCTTCGGTGCACCCTCCGGGTGCTGGATTATCGACACATATTCGGCCTTGTTGATCTTTCCGGATTGCGAGATGAGTGGCAGGTAGCCGAATTCGGTCAATCTCATGCCATCATTGGCCTGGGGCTCTACGGCTACCAGTGTGAAATCGAGTTCTCTGTCAGTCTCAAAGAATATCTCCGGTTTCAAGCAAAAGCTCCTGACAGGACGTGGATAAAGATTCAAATCGTTTTCATAATTGAACTGGGCAACACTGTACCGGGCATATCCCTCTTCTTCAAGCACGTGGTTGTTGGTGAGGAGAAGCGATGGAGACACGAGAAATCCGGTCCCATAGCCAAGGACTCTGCCGATACTGTCGCGGATCTCGATTCGACAGACGGATTTACTCACTTTCAACCCCATTTCCAGATGGGAGATGGGGAAAAGGTCGCTTTTCCCAAGTACCCGTTCAAGTGCGAGTGTATCTCTTGAATCGAGGAGCTTTTTTCGGTTTTTAATGTTTTCTTCTGTGGACAGTTCGGAGGGCTTTGAGGCAGCGAGGGTTTCCTTGTATTTTTTCCAACTGACGGGTGCCCTTTTTGACGCCTCGTTGAAACGATGTGCGGCTTTCCTCTCCTGTTCATCGCGAAGGTCTTTATTGCATTCTATGAAAGTCATCAATTGTCCTCCTGGGGAATTTCTCTTATTGTTACCTTGAACTCCAGATCTTCGCCTGGGGATCCGATCTCAGTAATCCCAGGTGTCTCGAATACTGCATGGTGCCGGT
>Ga0172362_10001473_pt1 | contig 20110 bp, 18 predicted proteins | sample LakKivs1_kivu2a2_FD_114534 | JGI IMG/M metagenome (GOLD analysis project Ga0172362, IMG submission 114534) | Sediment microbial communities from Lake Kivu, Rwanda - Sediment s1_kivu2a2 | ecosystem: Environmental > Aquatic > Freshwater > Lake > Sediment | place: Rwanda: Western Province, Lake... | reverse complement strand
GGGTGTGGGGGGGGGGGGGGTGGTGGTGATTCAGTCTACTGCGCCCAACGAGAAGGGTGCATCTATGGGCTCAATGCGACGGCAAACGATGGATTTGTTTCCCTGGCGTGGGACTGCACTTTTGCAGGGGACATTTGGTCTTTTAATGTGCTGCGGTCCACGACACCGGACGGCCTTTTTTTACCCATTCCGATCAATAGAAGTCCCACTGAGGTTTCGACCGAAGTGCCAGCGGGCCTGCTTTGGGCGACAGACCTGAGCGTCACCAACGACCAGACGTATTATTATCAGATCCAGGCCAATTTCGTCGACGGCACGTCTTCTGTCTCGAATACGCTGACGGTCACGCCGTCTATTGGGTCGTTCGGCGCCTACGTGGCCGACGAACTCATCTACTTACTAGAGAGGGCAGGGAGGATCCTTCCGGCGCTGGAGGGGTTCGGCGCCGAAAAGGGCGAGACGATCGCGGAGAAGATTTCTTTGTACGATATCAAGGTAGGGTTTGGATCGTGCAATAACCACTATGAGAGCTCCGGCAGGATCGGCGCCTGGTTTGAGACGACCTCGGGGAAGGTCATCCGCATCGACCTGGACCAACTCACCACCTCGTATGAGGCCATGACGGCGGTCCTGGCGCATGAAGGGACGCACGCCTGGTGGTTTCATGATACGACACAGGGACAGCCTCTGCGCGCCGGCGTCCCCGATGACCCGGGCCGTCTCTATGGCGATTCGATCGACCAGGAATACCACGCTTTCCTTAACCAGGCCAATGTCTGGGCGGACATCGGCGTCGTACGCGACGGGTGGCAAGACAGCAACCTGGCGCTCATGCTGCAGGGCGAGGCGGTGGCCAAAGAGTTCATCCGGGAGCTCTATTGGGATCCAGAGCACCCACTTCCGGAGTACTAGTCTCGGGGGAAGCTTATGATGATCAGGAAAAGGGGTTGGATTTGGATATTGATCTGCGCCGCCTTTATCGTCATCCTGGCGGCAGGGAGGTTCCTCATGAAGCCCTCGTCCGAAAAGTACGCCTCCCACGGCCTGTGGTTCGTGTATCCGAAAGGATGGGCGCTGCGGGAATCAGAGGGACAGAGCGAGAAGTATTTCCAGGTCCACGTCTTCGGCCGCCCCGACGAGCGCCTGAAGTTCGGGCCCTCCATCTCGCTGACGGTGTATCCCAAGACGCAGGGGGGCGGCCGCTTCGACGCCCTGGCGCCCTTTGTCGAGCAGGCCCTGGCGCGCAAGCGCAAGCTGCCCGACTTCCGCCTGCTCGACGACAGCCACGTGCCCATCTCTTGTTGCGGGACGGCACGTCAGACCGCCGCGACCTTCGCGCTCAACATGCCCATCGACGACCCCCTGGGAAAGAGAGTGGCCTTAAAGGAGCGCGTGCTCTTTTTTGAGAAGGGCGGCAACCTCTTTGTTTTTTCCTATTCGAACTTTGCCGACGCCTTCGGGGACTTTGAGAAGGCTTTCGAGACGGCCGTGCGCAGCCTGACGGTGTCCTGAAGCCGGGCCTTTACGCCGGGCCGACCCAGCGCGAAGATCCCGCCCGCGCGTCTCTCACTTCCTGTTGAAACAAAAGGGGTTTTGTGCTAAACTTAAAGAAACAAGGAAAGGTTCCTATACAGTGAGGAATTTTTTCCTGCAAAGACCACGGGGGGCTCCGATGGGGGCGCCCCCTTTTTATCGACACCCGGGCTTCGGCGTGGCCGCTTACAGCGGCACCGGGCCGCCTCACCACCTGATAGAACATCTCGGAAAGCCCGGCCTGGCTCACCTTCTCGCCAGGCGTCGCTGAACGTGTTGCGGCTTATTCGCCGCAACAGCGACCCCGGCGGCCGCGCTAAACGGCGCTCCTTATTCGTCGCGCCAGCGCCCTTTTTCTTGTGGAGACGGACAGACACCATGATAACGGACCCCGATAACCTTGGCCAGCTGGGCCGCAAGCTCGAGGAGCCGGACCTGCCGCTCGTCTACCGCATCCTCTACCAGCTCATCGACGAGAAGTACCGCGTCCTCCTCGACGCGTCGAGCGACTTCATGTGCATCGCGGACCGGGAGGGCAAGTTCATCTACGTCAACAAGCACCTCGCGGACTCTCTCGGCTACACCAAGAAGGAACTGATGGCCATGCACCTGCGCGACATCATCGCCCCGGAGATGCGGTCGCTCTTCCTGGACCGGACCCGCACCTTCCTCAAGAGGGGCAAGATCCAGATTGACGATTTCGTCCTCGTGACCAAGTACGGCGGCAAGATCGCCGGCGAGATGACCGCCATGGCCTTCTTCGACAACTGCGGCAAGTACTGCGGCGTCCGCTCCGTCTTCAAGGACCGCACGCGGTTCAAGGAGATGGAGCGCCTGGAGAAGAAGTACGAGTCGATGCTCGAGGAGGGCATCGACTCCCTCGACCAGGTCATCTTGATCCTGGACAGCGACGCCAAGGTCCGCTGGGCGAGCAGCAGCGTCCAGAAGTACCTGGGCCTGGACAAGACGGCCGTCATCGGTCAGGACGCGCGGCAGATCTTCCAGGCGCGGCTGACCCCCTTGTTCCATGACAAGGACGAGTTCTTGACCGAGCTTTTCAAGGCCTTCGAAAACCAGCAGCCCATGAGCTGCCTGGAGTGCGCGCTCTCGCCGCCGGGCTCCGAGGTGGCCTTCACGGTCGAACACTGGAGCTACCCGATCGTTCACGGGACCCTGCAGGGCGGACGCATCGAGATCCTGCGGGACATCAGCGCCCGCAAGCGGGCCGAGGAGCGCCTCGAATATTACCACAAGAAGATCCACGCGATCATGGAGCACGCCGTCGAGGGGATCGCGGAGGTGCGGCCCGACAACACGATCGAGTTCATCAACCACAGCTTCCTGCGCATGCTCGGGTACGCGGAGACGGACATGCTCAACCGCCCCCTGACCGACTTCATCATGCCGGACCAGCGCATTTATCTGGCCTCCATCAAGCTCATCCGCCGGGCGCGCGAGATCACCTTCATCCGCCGGGACGGCTCGCTGTTGTACGCGCTCGCCTCGAGCATCCCGCTCGTCTTCGGCTCCCAGCCGCCGCACGCCCTGTGCTTCATTTCCAACATCAGCGAGACGAAACTGGTGTCGCTGAAGCTGCGCGACGCCAACATGACGCTGCGCGCCCTCAACGAGTCCCTGAACAGCCTCTCCCTGCGCGACGCCCGCACGGGCGTCTACAACGCGCGCTACCTGAACGAGCGCCTCGGCGAGGAGGTCCGGCGCGCCCAGCGCTACGAGCGAACCTTCTCGCTCATCCTGCTCGACATCGATTTCTTCAAGACGATCAACGACACCTACGGCCACGTCTTCGGTGACTGCATCCTCGGCGGGGTGGTGTCTCTCTTGAAGGACGCGGTTCGTTCGACCGACGTCATCGTGCGTTACGGCGGCGACGAGTTCGTGCTTTTTCTGCCCGACACGGGGCCGCCGGGCGCCGCGGCCGCGTCACGCAAGATCATCCGCATGGTCAAGGCCACTCCCATGGGCGACCCCGGCCGCAAGATATCCGTGTCGTTGAGCGTGGGGGTCGTCTCTTTTCCGCAAGCCGGCAAGAACGACGTGCGCGCGCTCCTTGACGCGGCGGACGAAGCCATGTACCGCAGCAAGGGCCGCGGCCACAACCGCATCACCGTCTGCCGTAAGAAAGACAGGATGGTTCCGGCAGCGGCCGGCCGCCGGAGAGCACCGTCGGACGCCTTCCGGAAGTTCCAGGGCCGGCTGTACGAGATCAACACCCGCCATGAAGAGTCCGTCGTCGAATCGCTCAAGCCCATGGTCCGGCAGGTTGCCGAGCGCCTGGGGTATCCGGACGGTTTCATGGAGCGCGTCGTCAAGGACGTCGAGGCGTTGGGGATGAGCCTCAAGCTGCCAGCCGAAGAGATCCGGCGGGCGGGCCAGGCCGCGTACCTGGCGCACCTGGGCTTCCTGCGCACGCCGCTGCACATCCTGAGGAAGACGCAGCCCTTGACGGACGAGGAGCGCGGCCGCATCCGGGAGCATCCGCTCCAGAGCGCGCAGATGATCCGGGAGATTTCGTTTTTGGAGCCCTTGTGCCGCATCATCCTCTGCCACCACGAGCGCTACGACGGGGAGGGGTATCCGCGCGGCCTGAAAGGCGAGGACGTGCCGCTGGCCGCGCGCATGATCCTGCTCTCCGAGGCGTATGAGGCCATGATCACGCCGCGGCCGTACCGGCCCGAGCCGTTGTCCGAAGAGGCGGCCTTGGACGTCATCCGCAAAGAGTCGGGCCGGCAGTTCGATCCCATCCTGGTGGAGCACTTCCTGAGGCTGGCCTCTTAAGCCGTCGTTGCCTGCGCTTTTCCCTTCCTTCCGTTTTTTCTATCACGGCGTTGACATTTGGGACGGATGTGCTATATATGGGTAAAAGATTTTAGCCCAAAACCGGCTGTTGCAAGGAGGGTCTATGGCCAGAAGTATGGTGGTGGTGATGGTGCTGGGGGTTTTATTGCTTCAGGGTTGCGCGACGACATCTTCGTCGAGCACGCTGGAGAACCGCGTGCAGGCGCTGGAGAACCGCCTGGCCGTGGTGGAGACCGACATGAATGTGTCGGGGACGCTGCCGCGCGCCTCGTCGGTGAGCACGTTGTCGAGCGGGAGGAGATCCGCGAGCACCGCGGCCTCGCCTTCGGAGATGAGCGACGCGGATATCCAGATCGCCCTGAAGAACGCCGGCTATTATGACGGCAAGATCGACGGCAAGATCGGGCCGGTAACCAAGGCCGCCATCCGGGAGTTCCAGGATGACATGGGCCTGAAGGTGGACGGCGTCGCCGGACCCAACACGAAAGAGAAACTCTTCAAGTATCTCTGATCCCTTTCCGAGATTCCCCTATGAAGTTTTTTTGGATGGGGCTGGTTTTCGCGGCCGTCCTGGCGGCGGGCTGCGGTCCGACGCCCGTGACGCGGCAACGCGACCAGGCGAACGCCGAACACTTTGACCTCGCCGCGGCAGACCAGCTTTTGGCGCGCGAGGCCAAGGCCGTCGCCGCCGGCCACGAGAGCAGGCCGGCCCAAGGCGATCTTGTGGTCAACGAGGAGGTGCGTCTCCTGCCGGAGGCCGCGGCCGTTTCCAAAGAGCCGGCCGCCGGGGAGCGTGCGCCGCAGGCCGAGGAAGCCGAGCCGCAGGCCGAAGGGGCAGAGCCGGCGCCCGCCGTCCCGGACGAAAAGGCCATCCAGAGGGCCCTGAAGAACGCCGGCTATTATGACGGTAAGATCGACGGCAAGATCGGGCCCAAGACCCTCGCTGCCATCAAGAAGTTCCAGGAAGAACGCGGGCTCGAGGTTGACGGCAAGGTCGGGCCCAAGACGTGGGCCGTGCTGAAGGCGTCGTACTAGTCCGCCGGCAGGGGCCGGCGGAGTTTCACCGGGGAGAGATGATGTTCTTTCAACGCGCCGTTAACGCCAAGGGCGTCAGGCACCTGCGGCTGAAGAAGTGGGTCAGCCAGATGGCGGCGATGTGCCGGCCGGACCGCATCGTGTGGATCGACGGCTCGCCGGAAGAGAAGAAGCGGCTTGAGGACGAGGCCGTGGCGGCGGGCGAGATGATCCGCCTGAACCAGGAGAAGCTGCCCGGTTGCCTCTATTACCGCACGGCCGTCAACGACGTGGCCCGCACCGAGAACCTGACCTTCATCTGTTCGCGCCTCAAGGAGGATGCGGGCCCGACGAACAACTGGATGGTCCCCCAGGAGGCGTACGCCAAGGCCGCTGCGATCTTCAAAGGCGCCATGCGCGGCCGCACGATGTACGTCGTACCCTTTTCCATGGGGCCGGTCGGCTCGCCGTTCAGCAAGATCGGCGTCGAATTGACGGACAGCATTTACGTCGTCTTGAACATGCGCATCATGACGCACATCGGCACCAAGGTCCTCGAGCAGCTCGGGGGAGACGGCGCGTTCACGAAGTGCCTGCACTCCAAGGCCGACCTCGACATCAACAGACGCCTCATCCTGCACTTTCCCGAAGACAACGCGATCTGGAGCGTCGGCTCCAGCTACGGCGGCAACGTGCTCCTGGGCAAGAAGTGCCTGTCCCTGCGCATCGCCAGCTACCTCGCGCGGCGCGAGGGGTGGATGGCCGAGCACATGCTCATCATGGGGATTGAGGAGCCCAACGGCCACATCGAATACATCGCCGCGGCCTTTCCCAGCGCCTGCGGCAAGACGAACCTCGCCATGCTCGTGCCGCCCGAGGGTCTCAAGGTCAAGGGGTACAAGGTCTGGACCGTGGGCGACGACATCGCGTGGATGCGGGTCGACTCCGACGGCTCGCTGTGGGCCGTCAACCCCGAGTCCGGCTTCTTCGGCGTGGCGCCGGGGACGAACAGCAGGACGAATCCCAACGCCATGGAAACGTTGAAGAAGAACACCATCTTCACGAACGTGCTCTTGAAGAAGGACCTCACCGTCTGGTGGGAAGACGGCGATGAGCCGCCCCCGAAAGAAGGCATTGACTGGAAGGGCCAGCCCTGGAAGCCGGGGATGAAGGATGAGAACGGCAGGGTCCTCACGGGCGCGCACCCGAACGGCCGCTTCACGGCGCCGGCGCTGCAGTGTCCGTCGATATCCTTCCGACTGGAGCACCACCACGGCGTGCCCATATCGGTCATCGTCTTCGGCGGCCGGCGCGCGCACGTAGCGCCCCTCATCTACGAAAGCTTCAATTGGCAGCACGGCGTCTATGTCGGCGCGACGATGGCCTCCGAACGCACGGCCGCGCAGTTCGGCAAGGTCGGCGAGGTCAGGCGCGACCCGATGGCGATGCTGCCCTTCTGCGGCTACCACATGGGCGATTACTTCGGCCACTGGCTGAAGATGGGCTGCCGGATGCAGAAGCAGCCCAAGATCTTCCACGTGAACTGGTTCCGGGTCGACGAGCGGGGCCGGTTCTTGTGGCCGGGCTACGGCGAGAACCTGCGGGTCCTGGAGTGGATCCTTGACCGCTGCAACGAAAAGGTCCCCGCCCGGCGCACCCCGATCGGCTTCGTCCCGACAGAGGACGGCCTGGACCTGTCCGGCCTCGATTTGACGCGGCAGGACGTGCGTCGGCTGCTTGATATCGACCGTTTCGAGTGGCTGCAGGAGATGGAGAGGCAAAAGGCGTTCCTGCAGACGTTCGGCGACCGCCTGCCGAAAGAAATCTGGCACGAGTGGGAGGAGCAAAACAAGCGTCTGCAGGAGTGATACAAAGTCACCCGTCACCGCGTCGCCAGGCCACCGGTCACCAGGTCACCAGATACCAGGCTGCCAGAAGGACGGTATGTTGAAGAGAAGCGTGGTGACGAAGACAGAGCTGCCGGGCGTGCCGCTCCTGCGCCGGGGCAAGGTGCGCGACGTCTATGACCTGGGCGACGAGCTGCTCATCGTGGCGACGGACCGCATCTCGTGTTTTGACGTGGTTTTGGGGTGCGGCATTCCCGAGAAGGGCAGGGTCCTGACCGCCCTCTCGGTTTTCTGGTTTGATTATCTGCGCGACGTCACGGAGAGCCATTTTTTGACCGCCGACGTCGACAAGTTCCCTCAAGACCTGACGCCCCACAAGGACATCCTGCGGGACCGCTCGATGCTCGTCAAGAAGGCCGGGCCCCTGCCGGTCGAATGTATCGTGCGCGGCTACCTCTCCGGTTCCGGCTGGAATGAGTACAAGGCCAAGCAGTCGGTGTGCGGCATCCGCCTGGCAGCAGGCCTGAAAGAGTCCGAGAAATTGCCGCACGCCGTCTTCACGCCGTCCACGAAGGCCGCGTCCGGCCACGACCTCAACATCGACGAGAAGGCCACGCGCGCGCTCGTCGGCGACGACGCCTTCGAGGAAATCCGCCGCAAGAGCATCGTCCTCTACACGAAGGCGGCGGACTACGCGGCCACCAAGGGGATCATCATTGCGGACACCAAGTTTGAGTTCGGCCGCTTTGGCGACCGCCTCATCCTCATCGATGAGGTCCTGACGCCGGACTCCTCGCGTTTCTGGCCCAGCGAGGGGTACCTGCCGGGCCGGCCGCAGCCCAGTTTCGATAAGCAGTTCATGCGCGATTACCTCGAGGGGCTCTCGTGGGACAAGACGCCGCCGGCGCCCGAGGTCCCCGAGGATATCATCGCCAAGACGGCGCAGAAGTACCTGCGCGCCCTTGAGCTCTTGACGTAGTAATCCCCTCTTATGGAGTTCATCCTCCAAGGTCCCTTCATCGAACTCGACAACCTCCTGAAGGCCACCGGCGCAACGCCCTCCGGCGCCGCCGCCAAAGAATTGATCCGCCAGGGCGGCGTCGAGGTCAACGGTCAGCCCGAGACGCGCGTCCGACGCAAACTCCGAAAGGGCGACCGCGTCATTTTTCTGGGCCGGGAAATTGTCCTGGCTTGATCCCTTCCTCCTGCCTCCTCTGCCCCAATTCTCACTTTTTTCTTGAGTTGCCGCGTCTTTAATATAAAATGTTGTTAAGATGTAAGATACGGAAGTTTGCCGCGGTCTTTTCAGAAAGGGCCGCGTCTGAAGAGGGGGGGCCATGTCTTTGCAAGTCAAGATCGAAGAACGCGAACCCGGCGTGTACGTCGTGGCGCCGGCAGGAAAAGTCAATACCGATACCTACGCCGAACTGGAAAAGAAGGTCAACGAGGTCCTGCCGCAGGCCAAGGCCGTCATCTTTGAGCTCAAGGACATGACCTACATAAGCAGCATGGGCCTGAGCGTTTTTTTCCGCGCGAAGGCGAAGCTCGCCGAGAAAAGGGCCAAGTTCCTCTGGGTCAACCCACAGCCGCAGGTCCAGAAGGTCTTTGACTGCATGAAGGTGCTGCCGGACGCGATGGTGGCGAGCCTAGAGGAGGCCGACGAATATTTGGACTCGTTCCTCGACGGCGTGCAAAAAGGGCAGATCGACCCCAGGACCCCGCATGATGAAGGAGCCTAAGCGCATGCTGCTGAAACGGCGTCTGCCGAACCGCCTCGAACACGTCAACGCGTTCATCAAGGAGGCGCTCGACCGGTTCGCCAACCTCTCCTTGCCTGAAGACGACATCTTCCACCTCAAGCTCGCGCTGGAGGAGGCCCTCACCAACGCCATGCGCCACGGCAACCGTCTTAACCCGGACCTCTTCGTGGACGTCTCCGTGGAGATGGAGGGCAGGAAGCTTGTCATGAAGGTCAAGGATGAGGGGGAGGGTTTTGATTTTTCCAAGATTCCCGACCCGACGCAGCAGGACAACAAGGAAAAACCGAACGGCCGCGGGGTCTTTTTGATCAAGCAGCTGATGAATGAAGTCGAATTCTTCGACGGAGGCAGCGGCATCAAGATGACGAAGCTTTTGGAGCGCTAAGTACTATGTCTGCGGACGGAGGGTAAAGGGGGAAGGCCATGATGAAGAGGATGAGCTGGGTTGTTGTTTTGGGCGCCGCCCTGGGGGCGGCAACGGTGGCGGACGCCGCGACGATCGTCGCTGTCTCCGGGGACGTCCGCGTGAAGGCCGCCGGGGCGGCTTCCTGGCAGGCCGCCGCGAAGGGGCAGGCGGTCTCAAAAGATACCGAGATCCAGTGCGGACCACAGAGCCGTTGCACCGTGGCCTTCGATGAGCTGCTGCGCAACATCGCCACAGTGAAAGAGAACACCACGATGACGGTCGAAGAGCTGCAACCCGGCCAGGTCTTTTTGAAAGAAGGCCGGGTCTTTGCCATCATCAGGGCCGCCGGCTCCGAGAGTCTCTTTCGGGTGCGCACCCCCACGGCGATCTCGGGCGCGCGCGGCACGGCATGGCTGACGGATTTCAGGACCGGCCGCACCGAGGTTTCGGTCTTCGAGGATGACGTGGTGGTGAGCGGCATCGACGCGGCCGGCACCGTGACGGGCGAGGTCGACGTGGCGACGGGCCAAGGCGTGAGTGTCGCCGCCGACGGCCTCATCGGGGAGATTTTTGTCGTGCCTTTCGAACAGTTCGATGAATGGTACAAGGAGAAACAGGGGCTGGAGGCGCTGCTCAAAGAGCTCGGAGTCGCCCCGCCGGCCGAGGCGAAGACGGAGGCCGCCCCGGCAGCCGCCGCGTCGGCAGGGTCCACGCCGCAGGAGCCGAAGAAGGAAGACGCGACCGGCGCGATGTCGTCGACAGGACCAGTCCCCGTCGCAGGGGAGCGGCCGCCGATGACCGAGGGAGAGAAGCTCTCGAGCGAACCGTCCGGTTCCGAGCCCCTTCCCGAGGAGCGTCCTATGGGCGAGGAGACGATGACGGAGGAGCCCACAACAAACGAGGGTTCCGCGATGGATGAATCTATTACGGAGGAGCCCATGATGGATGAATCCGCGATGGATGAGTCCACGATGGAGCCCAGGATAGATGAACCCATGATGGACGAGCCCATGTTCGACCAAGAACGCCATGAGGACGTCACCGACCCGGACACGACGAACCAGCAGCCTCCGCCGCATGATTCCGGCGGCGGTTCGATAACGTGATGTCTGCCGCAAAGGAGGGTCGTTGTCCGTAAGGTTGTTTGAGCGAACGATCTTCGTTGCGTGTCTCATCGTGTCCGGCTGCGTGTTTCCCTTTTCCTGCCCCGCCGCTTGGGCCGCCGAGCAGGATGAGATAGAGGAAAAGAGCCTGTGCGTCAAAAATCTCCTGGACAAGGTAGAGACGAAGCTGGAGATGAAGCGGCGCCGTCAGAAGACGCAGGCGCGCCTGGGCGTCTTCCACGGCTATGAGACCAACGCCAACCTCGGCGCGCACCGCAAGGGTGATTTTTTCGAGGGCGTCTCATTCGCCGTCGACCACCTCAGTGAGATATCGCCGGACCTGATCCTCAAGGGGGACTACGGCCTCTTCGCCTACAACTACCATGAGCTGACGGACAACCGGTACATCTTGAACCAGGTCGACGGCCGCCTGCAAAAGAAGCTCGGCCGCCTTCGCTTGAGCGCAGGCGCTAACGCCCTCCTGTTGAACTATCCCTGCAACCTTGACGGCGACTTCTGGAGTCCGAAGGGATACCTGGAGGTGCGCCATTACATCTCCAAGAAGCTCTACCACGAGATCATCGGCGATTACTCGGTCAGGTATTATGTCCACGCCAAGGCCCACGGCGACACCTCGGGGTCCTGGCAGGACAAGGAGCGGCGCGACGGCCAGTACAGCGGCACGTACCGCATCGGCGGCCTGCTCGGCAAACGTTTCTCCTGGCGCCTGGGGACGACGGTGACGGTCAACGACTCCAACGCCCGCTACATGGATTACTACGATTACCTCTCTTTCCGGCACAGCCTGGCGTTGGTGTACAAGATGTCGCAGAAGGACGCCCTTTTCTCGAACCTTTCCTTCGCGCGCAAGGAGTACGACACGCGCACCATCACCTCGGGCGACCCGCGCCAGATCAACAATCTCTACACGGCCAGCTGCGGCCTGCGGCACCAGTTTGACGAACACAAGTCGGTGGCCCTTTATTACACCTACCGCGAGAATGTCTCGAACGACGCGCTGGACGAGTACTCGGACAGCGCCGCGACACTAAGCTGGCAGTACAACTTTTAGACATGGGCAGATTCTCAAGAGCCGGAGCGCGAACGAAACTGACGGCCGTCGCCGTCCTTTTGATCGCCGGCGCGGCCCTCTTTTCGTGGTTCGCGCACCAGGAGAGTTTCTTCTACGACCTGCGGTTCCGCCTGCGGCCCCCCGAGCCTGTCTCAGGCGATATCGTCGTCATCGAGATCTCCGACGACACGCTCACGAACCTCGGCTACTGGCCCCTGCCGCGCGACTTCCACGCGAGCCTCATCGACGTCCTGCGGGATCTGGGGGCCCGCGCCGTCGTCTTCGACCTGCTTTTGAGCGAGCCGTCGCCGCATGACGCGGTCCTCGCCGAGGCGATGCAGGCGAGCGGCAACGCGTATCTGCCCAGGGCCTTTTACCTCGAGGAGGGGGTCGCGTCGGCCGACGTCTTTCCGGAGAGCCGCATGGTTTTGGGCGGCATCGTCCCTGTCCTGGAAAAGGCCGTCAAGGGCACTGGCCACATCAACGTGGTGGTCGACCCCGACGGCAAGATCCGGCGGGTGCCGCTCTTCATCGCGACCGCCGGCGGACGGGTGCCGGACCTGGGCCTGCGCGTCGCGGCCGACAGCCTCGGGGTCTCCTGCCAGAACGTTGCTTCGGCGGCAGACGCGGTCGTGCTGGACGGCCGGCTCCGCGTGCCGGTGGACCGCAACGGCTCCATGCTCGTCAATTATCCGGGGTCGTGGCACAGGACCTTTCGGCGCGTCTCTTATTTTCATCTGCTGAAGTCTTTTATGGTGGCGGCGGAGGGCGGGGCGCCGAAACTGGATCTCGCGCAGTTTAAGGACAAGATCTGTTTCGTCGGCCTAACTGCCACGGGCACCTCGGACCTGCGAGCGAATCCGTTCGAAAAAATCTATCCGATGGTCGGGCTGCAGGCGAGTGTTGCGAATTCCGTCCTGACGGGCCGGTTCCTGGCCGCCGCGGCGCCGTGGGTGAACGCGGCGGTGGCCCTGACGGTCTTCTTGCTGTGCCTGTTGATCTGCCGCGCCTTTTTGCCATTGACGGCCCTGGGCCTGAACCTGTTGCTGGCCGTGGCGGTCTTTTGGGTGGGCCAGGTCCTTTTTGACCGCGGCCGGCTGTATCTGGACGTCTTTTTGCCGCTTTTGGTCATCGTCCTCACCTACGGCGTCTGTCTCTTCGAGCGGTTCCTGGCGGAGGCGCGGCGGCGCCAACTGATGGAGAAGGAGCTCGAGATCGCCCGCAAGATTCAGGCGCACTTCTTGCCGCGCGGGACCGTCTCCTGCCGAGGGCTCGACGTCGAGGCCCTCATGCAGCCGGCGAAGTACGTGGCCGGCGACCTCTACGACATCGTGCATTTGGGCGAACAGAAACTCGGCGTCTTCGTCGGCGACGTCTCAGGCAAGGGCGTGCCGGCGGCCTTGATCATGGCGCAGACCGTTTCCCTCTTCCGCGTTTTCGCGCGGACCTTTGAGGCGCCGCGCGACGTCTTCAAGGCCCTCAACAGGGAGCTGGCCGGCATCCTGGACGGCCGCTTCGTGACGGCGATCTATCTGGTTATCGACGCTTCCTCGCGTTCGGCCCGCGTGGCCTGCGCCGGCCACCCGCCTATGCTCCTTGTGCGGCCGCAAGGCGGGGTCGAGGAACGCGTCACGGCGGCCGGCCCGCCGCTGGGAGTCGTAAAGGACTTTGCGTATGAAGAGACCGCGCAGGCCCTGGAGGCGGGAGACCGCATCTTTCTTTACACCGACGGCATCACGGAGACGCGCCGCAGCAGCGGCGAAGAGTTCGGTCTGGGGCGCCTGCGGGCGACGCTGAAAGAACTGGCAGGCAGGCCGCCGGAAGCCGTGTTGAAAGAGTTGGTCGTGCGTGTGGGCCGCTTCCAGGTCAAGGCGCTGCAATTTGACGACATAACGGCCGTCGTGGTGGATTTTAAGTAGCAGGTCAAGGATGCTATCTTTATCCCGTGCCGCCTGAGGGCGCCACGGGACCTTCGGCGGGAAGGTAAGTCAAGGTAAAGGGGGTTCACATGGCGTTGACGATCAAGGTGTATGAGAGGGAGGTGGGCGTTTTTGTCGTGGCGCTGACGGGCTCGCTCGACTCCGCGACGTACGAGGATCTGGAGGACAAGGTGGCCCCCTTCCTGATGGAGACGACCCGGGCGCTCATCTTCGACCTGAAGCTCCTGGAGTACATCAGCAGCATGGGCGTCTCCGTCCTCCTCAAGGCGAAGAAGGGCATCGAGAGCTTCGGCAACAACTTCCTGATGATCAACATGCAGCCGCAGATCAAGGCGGTCTTTGAGATCGTCAAGGCCCTGCCGGCCATCGCCCTGTTCGAGAGCCTCGAGGAGGCCGACGCGTACTTGACGGAGATGCAGCGCCGCGCCAGGGAGAGGGCCCGCGAGGAAGAAAAATGAGACTTTTGACCAGGTCTTTTAGTCTCATTTTGGGGGGATAGGATGAGCGCGTTCGTTCTGGAGTTCGTGGCATTGAGCATCTACGTGGCCTTCGTGGGGTTCTGCTTCTGCGACGGGTTCGGGCTGCATTCGGCGCGCAAGATCGTTTGGTTCGTTTTCTTCACGGCCGTGAGCCTCTTCGTCTTCAGGCGCCTGGGCCGGTTTTACCTGCCCCTGATCCTGCCTTTCCCGACGCTGATGGCCGCCGTGCTGGGGGCCTTCCAGAAGAGGGCAAGATTGAAAAAGCCATGAGGTTCGACCTTGCCGACTATGTCCGATCGACGCCCGGTGACAGGCAGGGGGCGTAGGGGAGGCCGGGGTGTCCATGGATGTGCGCGCACACAAAGCGGCCGGTACGTGGCGGTACGGGGCCGCCATCATCCTCTTGGGGTTCATCGTTTACGCGAAGGCGCTCCATGGCGGCTTCATCTGGGATGACGACGCCTACATCAAGAGCAATGCGGGCATAAAAGACATCACGCGCATCGGCAGCCTTTTTTCGCAGCGCGTGGGAGAGGGGTACACGGGGAGGGCCACACCCTCCCCTTTTTACCGTCCCCTCCAGATGGCCCTTTATGCGGTGGCATACGCCTTCTGGGGGCCTGCGCCTTTGGTCTATCACCTCCTCAACGTGCTGCTGCACATCGGGGTGGCCCTGTGTCTCTTCGGACTGATCGCGCATTTTTTTGCTGATCGGCAACTCGCGGGGCTCGCCGCCCTGTTATACGTCGCCCATCCGGCGCACGTGGAGGTGGTGGCAAACGCCACGGGCACAGCTGACCCGCTCTCGGCGCTGTTGCTCCTTCTCTCCTTTATCTGTTACGCCAAGGCCTGCGCCTCGCCCCGCGGGCCCCTTCTGGCGGGGGCCGTCTTCTTTTTCAGCGGCGCTCTCCTGGCCAAGGAGAACGCTCTGGTCTTTCCCCTCGCGCTCCTCTTTTATCATTACGTCTTCCAGAAGAAGGTCAGGGCCTTGCTTTTTCTGCCCGTGGCCGGCGTGGCCCTGTGTTATCTCATGCTGCGGGCCGAGGTCCTTGATACGGCGCTGGTGGACACGGCCCGGTTCGCTTCGATGTTGCCGCGTGTCCCCGGTTTTTTCGTGGGCCTGGCCGCCTACGTCCGGATATTGTTTTTTCCCGTCGGGCTGCACGTCTATTACGGAGATCTTCTCTTCACATTCGCCGACGCGCGGGCGTGGCTGGGGGCGGCGTTCTTCGGCTTGCTGCTGGGAGCCGTTGTCCGGTGCAGGAAGAGAGAGACGCTCTTCGCCTTTGCGGCGGGGGGGTTCCTCATCTTTCTCCTGCCCGTGACCAACATCTACAAGGTGAACGACTCCTTCATCAAGGAGCATTGGTTGTACCTGCCCTCGGCGGGCTTCTTCCTGGTCCTGGCCCGCGCCCTGTTGGATTTTTACCGTCGAGGTGGCGGGAGGCGGCGGGTGCTGGGCCTCGGCGCCATGGTCCTCATCCTCGCCTTCTATGCCGCCTCCACCGTCGGGCTGTGCGCCTATTGGAGCGACCCCCTCACCTTCCTCAAAAGGTCGATCCATTATTACCCGGGTTACGCGGTCTTTTACAATGAGTTGGGCGTTGAGCTCGAGGAGCGCGGAAGGCCGCAGGAGGCGGCCGACCTCTATCTGGAGGCGTTGAGGAGAGACCCCGGCCTTACCGCCGTCTACTCCAATCTGGGCAGGAGCCTGGCCCGGGCAGGCCGTTATGCCGAGGCCGTGGGCGCCTACCGCCGTTTCCTGGCGCACCATCCGGAAGAGGTCTCGGTCTATTTTGCCGTGGCCGGGTGTTACGATAAGATGGGCCGGCAGGAAGAGGCTGGCCGTCTTCTCGAGGAAGGGCGGCGCAAGGGCCGGGAGCTGACGCAGAAGTACGCGCTGCTGGCCGAAGAGCTCAGGGCGGCGGGCCGCTGGAAGGAAGCCATCGCGGCATACCGGAAGAGCCTGAGCTTCGTGTCCCTGCCGTCCGTGTCCGAGAGCGGCGTATGAAGATCACGGCAGGCGTCACTAACTTGTCCGAAGTGAAGGCCGCCCTCGCCGGCGGCGCCGACGAGGTCTACGGCGGCGTCCTGGGGGTCACGAACCACCGGCCCATGACGCCGGAGTATAGCTTCCCGGACCTGGGCGCCTTCGCGGCTGCCATCAGGACGGCCCACGCCGCCGGCCGCCGGATACATTTTCTCGCCAACGAGCTGTATGACGACGCCGGTGCCCGGCGGATCGCCGCCGTCCTGATGGCCCTGGGGCGGTGGGGCGTGGACGGGGTGCTCGTCAGGGACCCTTATCTCATCCTCTTGCTGCGCCGGATGGGGTTTGATCGCGAGGTGATCTTAAGCAGCCTGGCTGTCGCCTTCAACAGCGAGGCGGTGTGTCTTTACCGCGACCTGGGCGTGCGCCGGGTCGTCCTGCCGCAGCACCTGTGCCCCGCCGAGATCGGCGCGCTGCGCCGGCGCGTTTCCATCAAGATGGAGGCCTTCTTCGGCAAGAGGGAGTACTGCAAGAACGTAGACGGGTTGTGCCTCTTTCACAACGCCGACACGTATCAACGCCCCCGGCGCTCGTATCTGTGCGCCTGCGGGCCTGGCCGGCGGTTCACCGGCTACCCCTGCAAGGTCGACCTGCGTCGCCTCCCGGCCGGCATGGCCGCACACCACGAGATCGACGCTTATTTCCATCGCGGCTTCCTGGATGACCTGCGCAGCCTTTTCCGCGTCAACGTCGAGTATCTGAAGCTGAAACGCTACAGGGGCACGTGGCTCCTCTCGGAGCTGTGGCTGGCGAAGGAGCTCCTTGGGATGCTGCGGTCAGGCGTTTCGCGCAGAAGATATCTGAAGAAAGGCACCGAGGCGATCGTTTATGCCAGAGAGATCAGAGAAGGCCATATGGTTGCGCCGGCCTGAGCCCAGCGACCGGCGATGGCGGCGTTTTGACCTCGTCTACGCAGGCGACGAATTCTGCTCCAGGTTCGAGCTGCGCCTCAAGGCGCTGGCGGGGATGCTGGAGCTGGCCGCGGCGTGCGGCAAGCGTCTTGTCTATGTCACGCCGCTGGAGACGGACGCCACCTTGAGGCGGCGGGAAGAGATCCTGCGATATCTCGCGCGCCGCCACCGCGGCGCTGAAATCATCGTCAACGACCCGGGGCTCTTGCGTCTCATCAAGAGAAGATATGACGCCTTCACCCTGACGGCCGGAAGACTCCTCGTTCGCCAGTTGGCGTATCCGGATTATACGATCGCGAGCAAGAGGAGCGCGGTCCGCTTCCTCAAGGCCCACGGCATCAACAGGGTGGAGGTGGCGTACCGCCCCGGCCTCTCTCTGCCGTCAGGGCCGGGTCTGCCGGAGATCTCGCTCCACTATCCGTATTTTCCCATTTCCCTGACGCGCTTCTGTCCCTTCCATAAAAAGTAACGGGATGAAAAGAGGACGCCGTGCCGCGCCTGTGGCGAGCGGTTTATGGTCGTGCGGCATCCCTATGTGGGGGAGAAACTGTATGCGAGGGGGAACGCCTATTTCCTGAAATATCCGTGCGCGCTGCAGACGTTGCAGCGCCTGCCCGTCTCCCGGCTGGTCTATCAACCGGACGCCTGACGCCTGCTGGAGCGGCCCGGCCGGCCGCTAGGCGTCATGGCCCTTCCTCAACTCCCCGATGTAGTCCTCCAGCCGGTGCCCGCCCGCGAAGAAGACGCCGTCCAGGAAGCGGTTCATGGACCTTGCCGTCTTGTAGTGCTTGGCGAGGAGGAAGACGAACTGGCAGGGCCTCAGGTAATCGGTCTTGTTGGGGTGGAGGCTGCGCAGGAACCGGAAGTAGCGGCCTTCCATCTGTTTCTTCTTCTGCCGCCACTTGAGGCCGCCGGCTTCGTCGTAGGCGAAACCGTAGTCAGGGTCCGGCCGGATGTTCTTGATGCCGTACCGGTCGGGGAAAAGATACATCAGGCTCTCCTTCTTCAGGATGAACCTGTTCAGGTTGATGCTGCGCAGGTAACGGTCGTTCTCCGCGAGCAACGAGAGCGTTGAGATGATGTCGGCCGGCCGCTCGTGCGGCAATCCGATCAAGAGGTCCACCTCGGCCCAGATGCCCAGACGGTAGCACGCCCTGAGGATGTCGGCGGCGTGCTTCAAGTCGATGATCTTCCCGATGCATTTCTGGACCCTCAGGCTGGCGGATTCGAGGCCGAAGACCAGCCGGATCGCGCCCGCCTTTTTGAGCTTCTCCAGTGCCGCCTCGTCCAGATTTTGAAAGATCGCGCAGTCCGTGAACCGTATCTTGAGGCCCGCCCCGATGACGGCGTCGGCGAAGTCCGTGGCGACCTTCCTCGTCGGATTGATGTCGCAGTTCAGGAACATGAAGTCTTTCGTGCCGTATTGGGAAGAGAGGGCCTTCAGGTCCCTGACGACCTCGCCGTAATCCTTGACCCGGAACCCCGGGTTCCCCGAGCGCTCGCAAAAGGCGCAGCGCCCCTGGCAGCCGTCGATGAAGAGATAAGGGAGCAGCCGCGGCACGGACGGCGTCAGGCGCCAGTAGTCCCTGAGCTGACGGATCGGCACACAGGGGACGGTGAATTCGGCGTTGAGCGTCCGCGCGCTGAAGGTGTAGAGGCGGACCGGCAGGGCCGGGAAGCGCGGCCGCAGGAACATGTGCTTTTCGTTGACGGTGTAAACGGACCCCTCTTTCTTCGCCGGCACCCGCGGCATGCGGCCCGTCTTCAGGAAGGCGACGAGGTCGTCGATGCGCCACGTCGTGTGGTCAACCAGCCGCGCGCCCTCGAAACCGTCCAGGCGGAAGTTGCAGACGACCGTGGGGTTATATCTTTGCTTGATGAGGGCGATCAGGCACGCGACGATGGAGGAGGGGGCCACGCGGGAGAGGGGCGGCATGTGAGCGGAGAAGCAGACGACATCGTAGCCCGAGAAATCGCACAGCGCCATGATCTTGCGCGTCTCGCGGCCGATCTCCCCGTCGCCTCTTTGGGCGAGAAAGTCGCGGACCCGGCGGCTGTCGACGAAGGGCTGGATGTTGACGGAGCCGTCCGCGACGGCGCGGTAGAGGCGCACGTAAAGGTCGTCGGTGTCGTGGGCGATGCCGTGGGCCTTCAGGGCGGCGCTGACGAGGGAGAGGCCCAGAGGGGGCATGAAGGCGTTGTAGTAATAATAGGGGGCTGTGATCAGTTTGATTTTCATGGTCTTTGGCGCCGCGCCGGCCGGCTATGTCGTCTAAAAGGGGATGCCGCGCTTACGCGCTCACAAAGTCCCATTTTAGCATAGATGCGCGGACAAGAAAATCCAAACGGGCCTTTCGTGTTATAATGACAGCGTGAAACTTTCCCCGGCAGACCTCAGGATCCTGGCGGCGGTGCTGCTCGTCGTGGCCGTCACGGCGGCAGCGTTCGGGCCGTCGCTAAAAAACGGGTTCGTGAATTGGGACGATCATCTCTACGTCACCCAGAACCCCGCCATCCGGTCCCTGTCCGCCGTTGCCGTCGGGAGGTTCTTCTCGTCTTTTTCGGTCGCCAATTACCAGCCCCTGACCGTTCTCTCCTACGCGCTGGACTATCGTTTCTCCGGCGACGACCCGTTCGGGTACCACGCGACCAACCTGGCCCTGCACCTCTTTAACGCCCTGCTCGTCTTCTGGCTCGTCTTCCTGATCGGCGGCCGGGTCGGGGTCGCGTGCCTGACGGCGCTCCTCTTCGGCGTCCATCCGCTGCACGTGGAGGCGGTGGCGTGGGTGAGCGCGCGCAAGGACGCGCTTTACGCCTTTTTCTACCTGGCGGCGCTGGTCTGCTATGTTTTTTACCTGCGCCGGGCCGGGGCGCGGCGGTATTATTACGGCAGCCTTCTTCTTTTCCTTTTTTCTCTCTTGTCCAAGGCGACGGCCGTCACCCTGCCGCTCGTCCTGCTCCTCCTTGATTTTTATGCCGGCCGGGCTGACCGCAAGTTCGCCCTCGCGGACAAGGCGCCCTTTTTCGTCCTGGCGCTCGTCTTCGGCGGGCTCGGGTTCTTCGCGCAGCACGCGGCCGGGGCGGTGCGCCAGCCGGAGCTCTTCAGCGTCGGCGACAAGCTCCTGATCGTGCCCTTCGCCGCGGCTTTTTATCTCTTTAAGGCCGTCTGGCCCGC
>Ga0172362_10001469_pt1 | contig 20142 bp, 19 predicted proteins | sample LakKivs1_kivu2a2_FD_114534 | JGI IMG/M metagenome (GOLD analysis project Ga0172362, IMG submission 114534) | Sediment microbial communities from Lake Kivu, Rwanda - Sediment s1_kivu2a2 | ecosystem: Environmental > Aquatic > Freshwater > Lake > Sediment | place: Rwanda: Western Province, Lake... | reverse complement strand
TCAATAAACATTCAATTGTATTTCTGGAAAAAAACGTTTTAGAAAATTCTTTGTATGCTAATCGATGCATATCAGATAATCCGGGGGGAATTGTTAGACCTTTGTTGATGTATTCGACGATTTTTTGGTTGAGTTCGTTATATTTAAGGATAATCATAATGGAGTCGGTGATGCAGTTGTGGTTAATTCCGCATTGGTAAAATTTTTTATATTTTTGAATTTCCATTAATATTAGGAGATATTTTATTTTCGTTTTTATATCTTTCATTATCATATTCTTTTTTTGGTTTATATTCCTCTTCGTATCCATTTTTTCTTTCTTTTGGCATATGATAATCTTTTTTTGGTTTATATTCTTCTTCATATCCAGCAATAGATTTCCTAGACATTTTTAAATTAGTCAACCCTCTTAAAAATATATTCCTCATCATAATTTTATAATTATTTTTTATTTAGATTAATTTCATATTTTTTTATAAAATCATTACACAATTCCTCACTTAAATTCAAAAAATCTTTGTAACTTTTAACCACATTTTTTTTGAAAAATAATATTACAAATGGTGATCCTAATTTTTTCTTTAAATTTATTACATTTATTTTTGTCCTCTTCATCCCCTCATAAACCAAATCTCCATCCCTTTTCAATATGCATTTTGTAATTTCCTTATCAAAAAATTGTTTACTAAATTTATTGTACAATTCTCTATGTTTTTCTATATCTTCTTTAGGTATTTCTCTTTTTTTATCAATAATTGTTTCGAGTTTATTTTTGAGTTTATAGATATCATTTACGGTTTGGGACATTGGTTTAAGGCATTTATTTTCAGCAAATAATTTTTTGAATTCAACATTACTTTCCATAATTTATGATAAGATTATTTTTTGCAGGAGGCATAGCCGATAACACCGCAGACCATTCTTCCTCCTGCGTGTCCAGTAGTTTTACTATCTGGAAATCCTCCTTTCCCCAGATCATCTGGATCGTTATGGATAATAATGCTGCGGCCGATAACGGAGTATTTCCCTTTTAATTTCACGAGATCGTCAATTAGTTCGTAATGAGCAATTCCATTTTTATCTGCGATAAGATTGCCGAGATCACCAACATGGCGTTCTTTGTCGTTGGGACCACCGTGTTCTTTCCCGAAGGGGTTATAATGGGCGCAGGCGCTCATGCAACCATCAGTGAGATCTCCGGCTTCATGGATATGTATGGCGTGTAATCCTGGGGATAAACCGGATACTGTTCCATAAATTTTGGTTTTGTTGTTGGGTAATTCTTCGAGGTGAATAACTCCTTTAATTTTTTTTGCCTCTAAAACACAAACTGCTCGCACCCTCTCTGCTTTCATAAAATTTAAAAGAAAAAAAATTGTAAGGGAAATCACAATAATAATTTTTAGACACATCAATAATTATTGTTAGAATATAGTTTTTCAGGTTTTTAGGAAAATTAAAGTTTAAAAAAATTGAATTATTAGAGGTTAGAACTTCATAGATAACTAATATGTCTAACAAGTTAAAGGAATTTTTGCTTGGGTGTGAAGTCAGCAACAGTAGTGGATTTACACATACTTCATTGAATGGAGAAACACCCGCTGGCAAATATAATATTCCCAATACGAAACACGAGACTTTTTGGAAGATTTATGATGAACACGTATTTACGAAGGGCCGACAGGCATTTTTAACTGAAAAACACCCCGAAAAATATTCAATGGTTATTGTTGATATTGATTTACGATATGAATTATCTGATGATAATGCTAGGAAATATACGATGAATTTGATTTTGGATTTGGTGATGAATTATCACGATGCCTTCCAGATTTTATTGGGACAGAGTATGAGACAAAATGAGTCATTTGCGTATGTTTTGGAGAAAGAGAATCCGGAGGTTGATGAGTCGAAGGGGGTGTTAAAGGATGGAATTCATATAATTTTTCCGTTTTTGTATCTTGCTTATCCTGCTCAACATTGGGCTAGGAAATTTGTTATTAAAAAAATGACTGGACATTCTGAATTTGCCAATTGTACGATTTCTATTGATAAGATAATTGATGAATCCGTTGTGGAGAGAAATAATTTTATTATGTATGGAAGTCAGAAGCCGACATCGCAGCATCGATATTTATTGACGCATATTTTTGATTTGGATATGAATGAGGCGGAGGAATTACCTTTGAATGATTGGCAGTTGGTCAAGACTTTATCTTTGCAGCGTCGTGGTCGTGAGATTACGACATTGTTGGATAATATTTTGGCGGAGGAGGCTAAGATTGAGGAGGAGAAGAGGGTTTTGCAGAGGGATATATTACTTCCGGAGATGCAGATTCAGCAGAAGAAATCCAAGGCTTATTTGAAGACTTTATTGGGATTGTTAAAATCGGAGAGAATTGAGGACTATAATGATTGGTTTTTGATTGGAGCGATTTTGCATAATGAGGGAGAGGATAATTTGGATTTATGGAAGGAGTGGTCATCTCAGAGTAGAAAATATAATGAGACGCATTGTGATCGTTTATGGTCGAGGACCTATCCGAATTGTCCGGATGATAGGCGTGCTAGAGTTGGTACGTTGCAGATGTTTGCGCGGATGGACAGTCCGAAGAATTATTTTACGGAGACTGATAAGTTTGAGTCGGAGGATGATTTGATCAAGTTGATTAATAAGTCTTTTGAGATAACGCATTCTAGTTTTGCGGAATTATGTCATTTTGTTTTGAGAGATAATTACAGACATTCAAATAATACTTGGTTTTCTTTTGATAAGAAGAGATGGCGTGGTTTGAAGGAAACTGTACCTTTGTTGAATGATATTGCGATAAATGTGAAGGGTTTATTGATTCGTTATAGTTCTATGCTAGGAACTAAGATAGCGGATAAGGAGGCATCGACACATACGGTGGTATCGGAGAAGGATCATTTGAAGTTTTTGAAGAATGCTTGTGATAGTTCGGTGAAGAAATTGAATGATCACAATTACAAGATTTCGGTAGCGAATGAGTGTAAGTTATTCTTTGCGGATGAGGATTTCTATAAGAATTTGGATATGAATATATATTTGTTGGGATTCAACAATGGAGTGTATGATTTGAAGGCTGGTATTTTTAGAGAATCTCGGCCGGAGGATTTGATTAGTTTTACGACTGGTTATGATTACACACCTGTTATTCATCCTGAAATTCGGGCGGAAATTGAGGATTTGTTTGAAAAATCTTTGCCGGATCCAAGTGTTCGAGAGTTTATGTATTTATATATGGCATCGACTTTGATTGGTCGAAACAAGAATGAATTGTTTATGAACTTTGAGGGATCAGGAGGAAATGGTAAGGGTGTGATAACGAAGTTGCACGATTATGCTTTGGGTGATTATGCTGGGACATTGGACAATGCGTATATAACGAATGTTTCGAGTTCTCAGGAAGGTCACAATTCGAAGTTGATTGCTGTTTTTAAGAAGCGATATGTGCAGGTGAATGAGCCGCCCAAGGGTAAGACTTTAAATCAGGACTTTATTAAGGAGTTGACTGGTAATGATAAGATCCAGGTGAGAAAGGCGCATAGTCCTGATCCGGAAATTGAGGATGCACCGATGTTTAAGTTGGTGATGTTATGTAATAAGATGCCGAAGATTGAGGATTCCACTGATGGTGGGTTAATTAGAAGGTATAAGGGAGTTAATTTTCCGAATAGATTTGTTACATGGGATCCTAAGAAGCCGAATGAGTTTCGTGCTGATCCGAATTTGAAGACCAGATTGGCAGAGATAATTGATTATCGACAGCAATATATGATTATCTTATTGGAATATGTCAGAAGATATATTGAAAGTGATGAGAAGATTGCGATACCGGAGTTGGTTGAAAAGAATAGTCGTCAGATTTTGAGATCACAGGATTTTTATGCTGATTTTGTGGAAGAATGTATTGAAATTACAGGAACACCGACTGATGTTTTATCGGTGAAGGAGTTGTTGGATGACTATAAGATTTATTATGGCGAATATGTTAGTAATGGATCGAAGATGCCGCCGATGACGCAGAAAGAATTTACAGATCGAATGATAAGATGTTTTGCGGATCATCCGTTGAATGTGGAGTTTAAGAATATGGTGATTCGAGGTGATCTTAGACTTGGAAAAGGCTTTGTTGGAGTAAGAAGACAGAGTGGATTGAACTAATACGATAAATATTTAGAAATAAAATGTGAATTGATTATAATGAAATATAGTTCATTTTTGATTTATGGTTGTAATTTTCCGGAAAACCTGATTAAAATTATTGAAACAAATAGCAGCTTATCTTATTTTAATAAGAAGATAAAAAATCAGTATAATTGTGAAATTATAAAAATTCCGGTTTTAGTTGATAATACAACTCTTATTGAAAAGTATTATTTGGTTGTTAATATGAATAGAGATGATAATAGTATTATAAAGACAATTCCGGATAATAAATTTAAGGAAGCTTTAAAATTGTTTGAAATGGAAATAATTGAACCATATTATATATCTGTTCCTATAAAGATTGAGTAATTATTTCTCGAAATTTTGTCCAAGGTTCATCATCAATAAAATATAAATAAATTAGTATCCAGATGAATAGATTAGTAACAGTAATAATGAGTAATTGTGTAAAGTTTATGGTAAAGTAGCAGAAGAGTGTGGTGATAAAAGATGATAGGATAAAATATTTGAGGTTATTTTGGAAGCTTTTATCGATGTAGTTGTGTGTGGTAATTTTTGGATTGATATTTTGAATATTGATGAGGTTGTGATTGGGAAGTTCCTTTTTAAAAAAATTATGGATGGAATCATTTTCACATAAAATGTTTTGGATTGAAGTTTTTTTTATAAATTCAATAAGATTGTTTATTGTTTGTGAAGAATCTAAATTGTTGAAATTTAGAATAACAGCGTTATGTGGAATAACTTTTAATTGAAATTTTGTTAAAGTGTTTGTTATAAAGATATATTCCATTATATCTTCATATAAAATTATAATTACAATTACACCAGAAATTTTCTCTAACACTCATTCTGATTGTACAGAAAATACACTTCAAGTTGTGTAGTTCTACCGATTCTTTGCGCTCTTCCAATGACTTGTTTGATATTTTCAGTAGTCATTCTGTGCATGATGATGACAACATCGCTTTTTTCAAGATTCAATCCACTTCCGCAGTATTTTGCGTTCAGAAATAAATTTGGGATTTCTCCTGCATTATACTTCGTGATAAGGGCTGAAATGTGATTGATAGTACCTTTGACAGGTGAAAGGTTATTTCTTCCGGCGGCTTTGAAAGCATCGGAGATGGTATTAAAGTTACCTTCATGTTCTGAGAAAATTAGAATTTTTTTGTCTAAAGGAATTTTGTTTTGCAAAATCCAAGTTAGATTTTCTATTTTCGTCTTATCCTCAAACTTCCATTCCAAAGAATCTTCTTCTTTAATCACTTCCTCCTTCTTTACAAATTCACCTAAAAATACCAATGCTTTAATATTTAAAGTAGCCCGACACATTGGACAAGGCACCGCCGACTTTCTCTTATTATATTCAAACTCATAATAGGTTGTTATACTTTCCAATTCAAATTTATTTTTGCAACAAGCAGTAACAACTGGATTAACAATATCAATCGCTAAAATAGGATCAATATTCGCTTCCATAATTCTTTGTCTTACATTTTCAATTTTCGATTCAATTGAGGCTATTTTTTCCTGTGATCGCTGGATTGCCTCATTCTTACTCTGTTCAGATGAATAATGCATCATCATTTTCGTATTATGCAGCATTTTAGCATTATCCAATTCTTTTTCCAAATTAGAGCAAAGAACTCTAATAATATCATTCTCACCAACAGTTTTGATTCCCAAATGCGAAACCACACCCTCAATATCCTCTGCCATCAACATACTTTTCACTTCATTACTCAAGATACCATCAAATATATTCAAAATAACAGATGATTTACAATTGATAGTATGATGAACCGGTGATGGTAATAATAGGCTGGAATCGATATAATCATCATTATTTCTAATGGTGATATAATCTTTGTAGGTACTTCGGATGGTTCTGAAGGAATCAATCGTATCACGAATAAATCCAATATTACGATGGTCATAAATATCTTTACTAGATGAAGTAATGAACCAAATAAAATTGCATTTTAAGCAATAAGAATTTGGTAAAACAATTGAATGTACTTCATCAATGAAAATTCGACTAACTTTCTTATTAAATGATTCTAACCATTTTCCAACATAAATATTCCACATCTTTGATGAAATCAAATAAACTTTATTATTAGTCCATTTTTCCAATAATTCCAATAATTTAATATCACATCTTTCAACACTGTCAATATCTAATTGTCTGATTGTTTCTTTCTCATTTTCATCAAAATTTGGTGGAATATTGGGAAATATTTTTCGATAACGTTTCAATAATGAATAGATATTCATATCTTTTTCAAGTTCAGTAAATTCTTTTTTGGTTGAAATAAATACACAATCCAAATTCGTATGATTTGTCATATATCCTTTCCATTGACCAAATAAATTATGTGGTACAAGAAAAAGATTTGTGGAAACTGTAAATTGTTCAGTTTTCATCATTTTAAAGGAATAACATATATTACTACGATCGCTGCTTACAACTCTCCTAAAATTTAACAAAGGATTTCTTAAAACTAAGGCCAAAGCCACAAATGATTTTCCTGATCCAACTTTACATGCTAAGATTCCAAAATTGCAAAATACATCCCTATAAGGCTCAATATCTTCATCACTATATTCTCCATAATATGAACTTGAATCTGTCCAATCAATACGAAACCCACTGTTACTTTCTAATATTTCCGCATGATGTATTGCTGTTTTTTGGTGATTCATTAAACTAATATTTAACCCATTTACATTATCACTTTTGGGGTGTGAATCGTTTAATCCATTTAACTTATACTTTAAGCTCAGAATATTTAATGTTTCCATTTATTCAAAGTTATTACTGGAGAAAATTTTAAATTAAAAATTTTCAATTTTTTTATTTTTGGTTGAAAAAAAATGTGTTATTATTTTATGAAAATATATTATTCAGTGACGATAATGCTACTTCTTGTAATTTATTTTATTTTCCTTTATTCAAAAAATGATCAAGAAGATTTTTTTGGTGGAGGTGCTTATGGGCCGGCATATTGCGATTGTAATGTTAGAGGACAAAAGGGTATGAATGCGTGTTTATCTTGTAATAATTGTGGTTGGTGTGTAGATCCGAATGGAAATGGAAGTTGTGTTTTAGGTGATCAGCGAGGCGCATATTTTGCAGATTGTGTCCAATATTCATATAATGGAGGGGTTGCAGCGTCTCCTTATCCACCGATGATGCCTTGGTATCAGAAATTTTTTGTGCCGTGGGGCGGGGTTGTTCCTCCTTTTTTTGGGGGCCGTTAGGTTTTTTTTTTTGAATTGGTGCATATTTATGTCCCCGAAAAACTTGTTTCTTTAACTCTGCATCAGCCTTGTCAAATTCATTCCTTCGAAAAATATTCATCATCAAAGCTACTCTGCTAAAAGATGAATGAAATGTTCCTTCAACTCTTTTACAATGCGTCAATAAACACATATCTAATCCGGTGTCAAATAAAGTTGTGTGACGCAAACTATTATTTAATTTTTCTATTTTTTTTATGATGATAGTACGATTTGGGAATCTTTTTAGGAATGATTCTTGGGTATTTCGGTTATCGGCTGCTAGAAAGAATTTAACTTTTGGATCTTTATTAATTTCATTTTTCATTAATTTAAAAAAGAATTCATCGCTGGTGAAGTTACCATGACTTTTTGCAAGTCCAACATGATCAGTTCTTCTAACATGAAATCCAATAGTATTTTCAGAAAAATTTTTTTTCATAAAATCTTCTGCAAATTGTTCAATTTCATTTTTAAATTGAAGAATGCCAAATGCCTCACATTCCTGACTATGACTAATACTCTCCGCATAATATCTTTTAAACACCATTGGTACACTATATTGCCCTGCATATTTTTTTATTCCTAATGGCACCTCCGAAGCATCCCTCACAAATTTTACATTAGGAGGTGCACTGAAAATTTCCAAAAAATGCCCATTACATTCATTATTCGGCGTCCATTTTACATAAACTGTACATGGATAATTTGGACATGTTGTGTTTTTGTTATGCGCATAAAATCCGCAAAGCCAGCTTAATCTATTGCAGAGACCGTGTTGAGGTATTAAGTAAATACACATTATATTTACTCAAGAAAAAATTAGTCAGATTTTATCGCTTTTCCATTCACAAATTCAGTAATCATATTTTTCAATGAAGATTTATTATAACAATTTTCTAAACTTATTTCGGACAAGGAAGTTTGTTTTACAACTGGAATACCTCCGAAAGTGATGCTACTTACGATGAAAAACATATCAGGGGTTTTGGAATTAGGCCGAATAATAAGTTCATTAGCAGAATATGAGACGCCATCCTTTTCAGTCAATAAATATCTTTCATCTTCTTCAAGAGCACTAACAACAAATAATGAATAAGAATGATTATTTTTAATTCTATATTCCACATTTTCCTTCATTGAGAATGTTTCATTTCCTGAAATTGTGAGGTTTTTATGTTTTAATAAAACTATATATTTCTCTACTCCATTTGCAAAATGATTTGCACTTACTTTTCCATATTCCACTGTCATCGTCTCTGGCAAATTAATATAAGGATATTCATCACATAATTTATAATTAATATGATATCCAAGTGCTTCCAAAATTGATGCTGAGATTTTTGTAAAGACATTAACATCAGTTTCATTATTACTCATCAACTCATATTTTAAACCTGGTAAAACCGAAAATAATTTTCCATTTTTAGTAACTGCAACATTATAGATATTATAATGGGTTCTATCATTTGTCATTGGAATGCCCAAAATAAACTCATTTTTAAAATAAGATTTATAATATGAATTTGTTTTCTGAATATTTAAAACATTGTCAGCAGTAATACTCGCATCGTTGCTTGAATTTATTTTAGAATAACATAAATTTTTACCAAATAAATCCCAATAACCAAATCCTAAGCAATGTGCTAATTCATGAAACAATGTTAACATTAATCTGATATTAATTTTATCGTTTCTTTTGTTGGATATTTTTTTGTGATTTAATTTAAGGACTGCTTTTGTTGGGAGAATAACATTATTTTCTTCATTTTTAACATATTTATGGATCATTGCTGAACCAAGTTGATCATCTTTCATGTCGCAGACGAAAACGAAGATATCGAGAAGGTAGTGGTTTCCTTGGAATTGGTTGTGTCCGATAATTAATTTTTCCATAAATTTTTTAAGAATCAAAAACATCTGGAAGTGGAATAGTTTAAGAAAATTCTTTCCTTCCATAAAGAAGAAACGAAAACTGATATTTCCAGTTGTTGAATTCGCAGCACATTCCTCCACCAACTTTAAAAAACCATCATTAGGCATATACTTCACCCCAATTTCCTTAAATTTTAAATTAAACCCCTGTTTTTCATATGGAATATTAACTGTTTTTATTGAATCATTAGACCAATGGTTTGCTTCTGTTGATTTTTCATTTGATTTTAAAAAACGACTCAATAAATCTTTCTCATCTTCCTTTTCATCCTTTTCCTCCTCACACAAAGTAAAATCTAAATTCAATGTAAATCTAATATCTTTATCAGTATTCTCCAAAATAATTTTTGTCGATTTATCAAGAAGAAATCTTGGAGTATCAGTACTTCCATCTCTAAAGATGTTTACCTTTTTGTAGTCATTATCGTGATAGATATGAACAACATTAATATAATCTTTTAATTTAACTGCTAAATCATCAAGATTAATTTTTTCATTTAATTCAATGGATAATTTCTGATTAGGCTTTAATTCTATTACAGAACTTGACATTATTATAAAATGTTTAAAATTATTTAAAATATTTCACGAATTATTTTAAATATTTTATTATTTTTTTTAGTATGCCAATTTATCTTAATGATTCTCAAATCGGTGAAGAAATCCCACAAAAAATAAATAATCATCTTTTTACTTTTCACTTAAAAAATAATTCCTATAATGCTGAATTAATTACTAATATTAATAACACCATTAAAATCATAAATAGTAATGGTGAATTAATATATGAATATATTATCTACTCCAATCTTGAAAATCTTGAACATAAAAAATCAGAATTACAAGAAAATGAATTCATTTACAATACTGATCCATATGAAGAACTTACACCAATAAAATATTCGATTATAAAAAAAAATAATAAAATATATCTGAAAGATTTAATTTGCACTAAAGTTATTTAGATAATAAAGCCGACTCACTCTTCTCCCTATTCCTCTTCAACAATAACAAAGTAATATAACTAGCACTTAATCCCAATTTTAAACTTCCATCAATTTTCTCAATAGTCTTTGGAGTTAATCCAAATTTTTCCATCATCTTTACAATTAAGTTCTTTTTATCAGTAGTAGCATAACTGTAAAGGTCAATTAGGGCATAAAGAGCAATAAGATATTTCATATATTTAATTGATTTATCACCTAAAAGAGCATTAGCTTCAGTTTTAAATTCTTTAAATTTTAAATCTTCGTCATATTTTTGTACTGGGATGTTTAAGGAATCAATTTCCTTATCGCTTAAACGATGTATTCTCATAAATTTATTTAATATTTATTAAATAAAAAAAAAACTTAATCCTAAATTATTTTTTTTGTTGTTGTTGTTGAACCTCACTTAAATACCTTAAAATAACCATAGAAACTGTCAAAGCACTTACTGACCCATAACCAAGATTTTTTATTTTTTCTGCATAACTTTCTGGTATACCAAACATTTCCAACAAACAAGCTAAACCACTCACATCCGTAACCTTCTCATAAATTGAATCAACCTGAAATGCAATTACAATTAATGCAATTTTTTTTAATAATTTTTTCTTATCTTCTTCAGAGTTATTTGCATTTATTTTTAGTTTAATATTTTTTACAATGTTTTCCATTTTATTGTATAAATTTCTTTTTGTGACATCACTTTTTGAATAATTCATTAAAATCCCAAATATTTTATTTTCTAAAATTATTCCTCGTCCGTTAACTCATCTAAAATATCGTCTATTAATTCCAGTTTTTTGTCTTTTTCATTATAAATTTTTTTAATAATATCTTTATTTATTTCTATGAATAATGATTCATCCAATTCAAGCCGTTCTAATAATCTTAAATTATTTAGTTCTTTACTTTTTTCTTTTAAAATTGCATACCTATCTAATTGTAATTCAAAAAAATTATTTCTCTTCTCCTTACAAAAAAAATTCTTATAATTACTCGATGATACATTAAAACTTATTAAACATGAAAATGCACGAAATTTTAATATCAACTTATTTTTATTCAAATATCTTACCAACAACCTAAAATCATTCCCTATATCAAAATTATATTTATCCATATTTGTCTCCAAATAATTCCTTAATTCTTCAACCACCTTTTCTTTTTCTTCATCGTATAATAAATTTTCACCAATTATATACGATATTATTTCTGCAGATCTACTTTCAAATCCTAAAAATATTAATTTATTAATTTCAAAATCTTCTTTATTATCGAAAACTAATCCTAAATCATATATTACCAAATTATTTCCATTTACTTTCCAATTACCCTTATGTAAATCAGCATGTGTAAATCCATTCAATAATATACTTTCTCTAACAAACATCCATAATTTAATCATTATCTCTCTGTGTCTTTCTTTATCGTTTTCAAAAACATAGTCAATTGTTTGTCCATCAATATATTCCATTAATATGAATTCTTCGTTATATTCATAAACTTCTGGAATTAATACATAATTTTGATCTTTAAATAATTTTTTTATTTTTTTTAAATTATGTGTTTCATTAACAAAGTTTATTTGGCTTGTCATGAATTCATCAAGACCATTTAAATCAAAACTTAATAATTTCAAAAAAGAAAAATATTTCATTATATCACTCATAAAATTTAATATTTTACAAAAATATTTAAAACTATCATCAATATTTGGATGTCTTACTTTAAATGCAACCTTCTGATTATTTTTTATCAACACTCCCATATGCACTTGACCAATTGATCCAGATGCCTCCGGTATTTCACTGATTGAGTAAAATATATCTTCAATTGGTTTGCAATAATAATTTTCTATTACTTTTTTGGTATAATTAAATGTGTGATATGGGCATTTCTCATAAAAGTGTTTTAACTTTTGAATTAAATAATTTTTATCAACATCATATTGCAGTTCAATTCTTGATGTTGTCCATTGGCATAATTTCCAATAAACATTTCTACTATTTTTTATTGAATTAATTAATTTATCTGCAAAAAATATACTTTCTTTACTGCATAATTTATATATGAATAAATAAGATGTTAAATTAAAAAATATATTGGAAATGCTATATATTTCTCTTAATGTTTCAAACATAATATTATATCACAAAATTACATTAAACAACATACTTAAAAAAAATTTAATAAATATAATTATGAGCCACCAAGACTGGAATACAATTACATTCAATGTTAAAAAAAACATTGAGAAAGTTGAATCTAACAATAAACATCCAATTATAATAAATACTCAAGCTAAATTAGAAGCTGATATTGATGAAGGAAAAATGCCAAAAACTTATGGTTTTGAGTATGGAAAGAGGGTTCAGGGTGCAAGATGTGAAAAGAAATTAACTCAGGATCAGTTAGCGCTGCAACTGAATGTAAAAAAAGATATTGTGCAGAAAATAGAGAATGGGACTGGATTAGTGGATGGGGTAATTTGTGGAAAAATATTTCGAATATTAGGTGTTAAGCGTAATTAAGTATATAATTTGTGAAATTATATAATATGTGGTAAAATAATTTCGATATGTTTTAAATATAACACTACTAACTATTAAAAAGATACCTGTTAAATATATAAATCCCCATTCAATAAATTATTATTTTTATTAGGGACCCTTTAATAAAATAATAACTTAAGCATAGTCTTATATGAAAACTATGGTAGTGTTAATTTACTAAATAATTTTCTTTTTCAAATAAAACGAATACGTCCAATTATTCTTCTTTTTATCTTTAAAAAATTATGCTAAATATTCTTATCACTGGTTCAAGTGGACTCGTTGGAAGTGCATTAACTAAACAACTTTCCAATTGCAATCTCTTCACTCCCCGTTCATCAGAACTCAATTTACTCAATTTTAATGATATAGATACATATTTAAAAAATAATAAAATTGATATTGTCATTCATCTCGCTGCAAATGTTGGTGGATTATTCAAAAATATGCAGCAAAAGGTAAACATGTTCGAAGATAATTTCTTAATGAATTTTAATGTTTTAAGAGCATGTCATGAAAATGCAGTTAAAAAAGTCGTAAGTTGTCTTAGTACCTGCATATTTCCCGATAATATCAAATACCCAATTTCAGAAAATGACCTCCATCTAGGCCCTCCTCACCATTCCAACGATGCATATGCATATGCCAAACGTATGCTGGATATTCATTCCCAAATTTACCGCGAACAATACAATGATAATTTTGTTACCATTATTCCTACCAATATTTACGGTCCAAATGATAATTATAATTTGCAAGATGCCCATGTTATTCCAGCATTAATACATCAATGTTATTTGGCAAAGAAGAATGGAGAAAATTTTGTCGTAAAAGGTAGCGGAAAACCATTAAGACAATTTATATATAGTGAAGATCTGGCATATTTAATTAAAATAGTTTTAGAAAAATATGATGAAAAGGATCCAATTATATTGTCGGTTGGTGAAGAAGATGAAGTAAGTATAGGAGATATTGCAGAGATGATTGCAATGGAATATGGGATGGAGGATAAGTTGATTTTTGATAATAGTTCGGCAGATGGGCAGTATAAGAAAACTGCTTCAAATAAAAAATTACTGCATTTTTTAAAAGAAAATGCAATCGAAATAAAATGGACTCCTATTAAAGAAGGAATCCATGAATCTGTTAAATGGTTCATCGAAAACTACGAAAATGCGAGAAAATAAATCTATGGACAATCACTCTCCACCATCTCCCCTATCAACTCTCTAAAACCATACTCAGGTTTCCATCCTAATAATGTTCTTGCCTTTGTTGAATCACCCAGTAATTCATCAACCTCATTTGGCCGAAAATATTTTTCACTGACAAAAATTAATTCCCTTCCTGTATTTTCGTCATATCCAATTTCATTCAATCCTTCCCCTTTCCATTTAATATTAAATCCACGCATCCCGAATGCAATTTCAATAATTTCCCTAACAGAATGGTACTCTCCAGTTGCTAAAACAAAATCATCTGGTTTTTCTTGTTGCATTATAAGATACATTCCTTTAATATAATCATTTGCATGTCCGATATCACGGAGACTGTTTAAATTTCCTAGAACTAATTTGTCTCTTTCTCCTCTCAATATCATTCCCAATCCTCTTGTAACCTTCCTCTCCAAAAATGTTTCTCCTCTTCTTGGACTTCCATGATTAAATAAAATTCCGTTGCAACAAAACATATTATAACTTTCTCGATAATTTTTAACAATGTAATATCCATACATTTTTGCAGTTGCATAAGGAGAGAGTGGATTGAATGGTGTTGTTTCTTTTTGGGGAACTTCTAATACTTTTCCATATAATTCACTTGTGGATGCTTGATAAAATCTTGTTTTATTTGATAATCCGGTACTTCTGATGGCTTCTAATAAACGGAGGACGCCTAAGGCGTCGACATTTCCGCAGTATTCGGGCATTTCGAAACTTACTTTTACATGACTCATTGCACCCAAATTATAAACTTCAAGACGTTCAAGATTGGGATAAGTATTTTTAATTTCGTGAAGTATATGTAAAAGATTTGCGGAATCAGTTAAATCACCATAACGTAGAATTAAATTTTGATTGGAATAAAGATGGTCTATTCTTTGAGTATTTATGCTTGAACTTCGGCGAATTAGTCCCCAAACAAAGTAGTTTTTTTGTAGTAAAAATTCTGCTAAGTAAGATCCATCCTGTCCGGTAATTCCTGTAATAAGAGCAACAAATGTCATTTAAATAAATTTTTTTTTTAAATATAAAAATTAAACTTATTTAGTCTAAATATGTTTCGGGAAAAAAATTAATTTAAAATGTTAATTGAGATATAATGACAAAAACTGTTTTTTTATTCCTCTTAAATAACAAAATTAATTTAGAATCAATTAAAAAAAATGCAAAAAAATTTTCAGATTATCTAATTGTCGTTCATGATAATATTAATAAATTTAATCAAAAAAATAATGTTTTAAGAACACCTGGAAATATTTTAGATGAAGGCTTAAATTGGATAAAAGAAAATAAAACTTTTGATGAAGTAAATGTAACTTATATGGGGAAAAATTATACATTAGATAAAAAACAAATGAGAAAAGTTCTGAATATAACAAATTCATCCGAAAATAATGTTGTTATAATTCCACAAAATATAGAGGATGATAATGTTTATAAATTTATTATTTATACTGAAAGACATGGAGTTCTTCAGGCAAAAACAATGAAAGAAATACTTTCATCATTAGGTTTCAACAGCAAAATAGTATTTCAAATAACTCAAGAAGATGTTAATAATAATAATAATAAACCAAAAGAAATATTTATTATATTCTTCCCACATACAGTTCGTATTTTTCCAAGTCCTAATAAATATATTATTTATCAATTAGAACAATATAAACAATCACCCTGGGTGGATGAGGTATATAAGCAGAGGATGAGGAATAGTTTATTAACTTTGGAATATTCATTGGAGAATTATAATAATTTTTCGACTGAAATTAAATCAAAATTGTATTATTTTCCTGTCCCTGTTCCAGGGGGAATATATGGAAAAGATGATGGGGATTATAAGTATGATATAATATTTTGTGGTTCAAGAAATGATAGAAGGAATCGCATTTTAAATTTTCTAAGGAAAAAATATCGAGTTTTTGAATGTCATGATAAATTTAATGAAGAATTATATGATATTTTGAAAAAATCAAAAATTGCATTAAACCTTCATTTTTATAAAAATGCAATCCTCGAAACTACAAGAATCACCGAATTACTTTTTAATAACAAAGTTATAATCAGCGAACTTCCAGATAAATATGATATTTTTAACCAAAATTTTTATAGCGAAAATATTATTTTTATTGATGAAATAAAAGATGACCTATCAAATATTGATAACCTTGTTAAAGCAATCGACTTATGTTTAGATGAAACAGTCCACAAAGAACTTAGCATAAGAAATGAGAAATTTATGCCGAAGTTGAATGAATTATCAAAATATATGTTTGCAAAAGCTTTACAAAAGGCAAATATTATTTCTGAAAATAAAATTCAATTAAATTATCTTGCAGGAGAAAGAAAATTAGAATTAATGAAAGAAATAGTTGTCCTATCCTCAAATATCGGCTCCAAAAATAATACTGATATATCATTATTCAATGATCGTGAAATTTTTGACTGGTTTTATTTTACAGATTCATCCGATCATTTACCCCATGGATGGGAAAAAATTGTTCAAAATTCATCTAATAAAAACAATGCTAAAAATATTTGTAAAATTTCTTCATTAGAAATTCTTAACAAATATTCATATTTTATTGTATTTGATTCATCAGTAAATATTCAAAATGTTAATTTTATTTCTAAAATATCAGAATTAATTTTGGATAGAGATTTTGATATGTTTGCTTATGAAATTAATAAACCAGAGGAATGTGAATTATATGAGAAATATAAGGCAGAAGGATTAAATAATGAAAAATTTTATGATAATCGGTTTTTTATTTGTAAAAATAATGATAAGATAAAGAATTTCTTTAATGATTGGAAAAATGAAATATCAACTAATGAAATAACAAATGATGGGGATATATTTTTATCATTTCAGTTTTGTTTATTTAAGAATGGAATTACTCCCTATCTCTTAAATGATAAAATTGTATCAGAGGGAACAGTTGATAGTAATAATTTAATAAATGTTTGCCAAAATAAGGAAATTGAAAATGTGAGAAATATAGTAAAAAAATTAAATATTGATGAGATAGAAAAGTTGGAATTTAATGGAAAAAAAATTAATGGCATTGATGGCATTTCCTGGATTAATCTTGAAAGAAATAAAGATAGAAAGAAAGCTATGGAAAATATACTTGATAAAATACCGACTGAAAATTTCTATATTCAGGCAATAGATGGAAAAGAAAATGCTTATATTTCCAATACATTCAAAGATTCCACCCTGTCAAAATATGAAATTGCAAATACCCTTTCCCACATAAAAGCCATAAATTTCCTAAACCAAAAAGAAGGAAATTATTTTCTTATTTTGGAAGATAATATTTCTACAAAAAATTCAAAATTACTTGAAGAAGATATTGAAAGAATAATTAAATATAGTCCAGAATTCGACATATTAATATTAAACCAAACCTATACAAAAAAGGTTCAAGAACCTTCAAATTATATTAAATGGAATGATTATTACGTCGATGAGAATGACTACATAAAGTCAACCTTGGCATATGTTATTACAAAATCAGCAATCCAAAAAATTGTTGAAACTAACAAATATATTGATGAAACTAATTTTGAAATTGAAAACATCGATGTAGCAGACAGATTCCTTTATAAAAAACTGAATACTTATGTTTATTATCTTAACTATTTTGGTGCCAATTCGGAACAATCAACTATCCATAGCCAACATCTGCAATTATTCCGCCAAAATAATATATTCCATTATAAAAAAATATTAAAAGAAAGATTCCAAGTTCATTGTTGAAGATTTTGTAAACTTTTCAAAGTAAATTCGACATTTTTTCCATACTTCTGCAAAATATTAGAAATATCACACGGCTTCAATTTTTCTTCATCAAAATTAAAGTCCTTCCATAAATTCCTAAATTCTTCTGTCAGCACAGTCCCATAAAATTCATCATAAGACTTATACCAATGTTCAATCATCTCATACAATATTTTTTGACTTAACCTTTTAAATTTAATTCTTACATCTATTCTACCTGACCTTAAACATGCCTCATCAATCATTTCTGGATGGTTCGTACTAAAAATAATAATTCTTCCATTGTACGAATAAATACCATCCAAAATATTTAATAAAGAACTCAAAGTAATTTCTCTATCTGCTTTCTTCTGTGTTGGACCTAACATTACAAAATTCTCCATTTCCTCCTGATCCCTATTAATCGCATGCATAATCGCCCTAGCCTCATCCGATTTCATCGAGTTTATCTGTTCTTGATTTTCCTGACGTTTTTTATCACGTCTTTTTATCAATTCTTCTTGCTCTTTTTTTTCAAGGGATCTTGACTTAGCAATATCAGTCATACAATCAAAATCTTCTGCAACCATTATCACTCTCTCAATGGACATATTCTTATTGTTATATTCAATACAATTCATACAACCTTCTAAGTCGTCAATTGTTTTCATCCGATTGAATTGTAGATCTTTAATACTTCGATTGAAGTAATTGGCGATGGCTTTGATAAAACTGGTTTTACCGCATCCGGGTTCACCTTCGAGTAGAATGCCGAGTTGCCAAGGTTTTCCGATTTTTTCGTACAAGATCTGTTCTTTCATAAATCTCTCGAGAATATCAATAACTTCTTCTTTTCCTTCAAAGAATAAACTGTCAAGTGTCATACTGGAATTAAATTCACTCACCTGCCACTTTATCCTCTCCGACTCCTTATCAGTTCCATCAAATTTAAAAATATATCTATTCTTATCCGATTCCTTTTTTCTATTCTGCTCATAGACATCCGTTATCTTTTCCAAATAATTATGCAATTCATAACAGGATAATTTGCGAGACCAAATAGTGATTTCATATTCTTGTTTGGAAACTGGGCTTTTATTTTTTTCTCCATCAAAATTATCCTTGTATGACGATATTTTACAAAAAATTTCATCCGTCAACTTAAAATCAGTATTCTGATTAACTATAAATCCAAATTGCATCTCAGTTCGATTATCAAGGTTATCATATCTTGTCGTTTCTCGCAATTGGAGTTCATCAATACTTTTAACCAAAACACGATTTTCAGGGATTCCGACAAGAGATTTGATGATTTCATCCATAATTGCTTTAAACCTCATTGAAAAATCAAATCTTGAATGCATATATCTCATCTCAATTATTTTACTTCCTCTTAAAGTTAATGAATACTTCTTTCTGAAAAAACTCCAAAAATCAATATTAAACTTATACTCAACTATTCTATGGAAAAAATTACTTCCAAAAGATGCTACAAGAGTCAACAAAATAACTCTCATAAAAGTATCAATAATCTCATTTCCAGTCTGAAGCTGAGACATTAAATTTATCTTTAATGTCTCCCTTAAACCAACCACAATCTCGTCTATTCCCAAATACATAGTTTTATAATACTAGCATTCAATCCCCTTTTAAATCATTTTTTTTCTTTATTAAATTTATGGGAAAGTCTGATTGGCTTAATAATGCACCAATTTTTATCATTGCACTTATCATAATAACTAGCATCGTAATTTTTTCAAAATCGTCTATATCCCAAAATTTAGACAACTTTAGAGGTGGGGGTGGCAGAGGGAGAGATGGATTTAATAGAGGCAATATCAGAGGCAGTGGCAGCACCTTCCATCCCCAACCAGGTCGCAGCTTAGGTGGAGGAAGAAGCCGCGGAAATTGGGTTCACCATGACCAACATCGCCGCAGAAATCACTGGCCAAATTATCAAAATGTTTATTTAGTTGGAGATGGATATTGGAATGATCGATATTTACCTTATTATTATGGATATCCTTATTATGATGAATATCCTTATGACGATACAGCTTCAGAAGAAGAAGAAAAGAAAAAGAATTAAGCAAAACACTGTCCAGGAGTTCTATAAAATGGTATAACATCCCGAATATTTTTCATTCCAGTTACATACAATAATAATCTTTCAAAACCTACTCCATATCCTCCATGTGGAGCAGTT
>Ga0172362_10001468_pt1 | contig 20147 bp, 18 predicted proteins | sample LakKivs1_kivu2a2_FD_114534 | JGI IMG/M metagenome (GOLD analysis project Ga0172362, IMG submission 114534) | Sediment microbial communities from Lake Kivu, Rwanda - Sediment s1_kivu2a2 | ecosystem: Environmental > Aquatic > Freshwater > Lake > Sediment | place: Rwanda: Western Province, Lake... | reverse complement strand
GCTGGTGGCGGTGCCGGACGTGGCGGCGGTGGCGCTGGTGGCGGTCGCGGCGACGGCAGCGCAGGTGGCGGTGCCGGTCGCGGCGGCGGTGGCGCTGGCCGACGCCGCAACGCGCCCCCCGGCAGCCGCGCGACCGGCCCGAAGCACGACCCGTCCGACCCGCGCCGCGCCGCGGTCGAGGTGCTGGCGCGCGTCGAGGGCGGCGCGTTCGCGGACGTGCTGGTCGGCGAGCGGATCGCGCGCGGCGCGCTCGACCCGCGCGAGGCGGCACTGTTCACGCGCCTCGTCTACGGCACGGAAGCGTGGCGCGGGCGCCTCGACTGGACGCTGTCGGGCCTCGCGCGCCGCCCGCTCGAGGACCTGGCTCCCGCGGTGCGCGCAGCACTGCGCCTCGGCCTCTTCCAGCTGCTGCTGCTCGACCGCGTGCCGGCGCACGCGGCGGTGGACACGACCGTGACCATCGTCAAGCAGGCCGCCGGGGCGGGTGCCGCGGCGTTCGCGAACGCGGTGCTGCGCGGCTGCCTGCGCACCGGCGAGCGCGCGCTGCCCGACGCCGACGCCGAGCGCGAGCTGCACCTCGCCGTGCGCTGGTCGCACCCCGAGTGGCTCGTTCGCCTGTGGCGCGACGAGCTCGGCGACGCGCGCACGACGGCGCTTCTGGAAGCGAACGCCGAGCCTGCACCGACGGTCGTGCGCGTCGATCCCGCGGTCGCGTCGCGCGACGAGGTGCTCGCGCGCCTCGCCGCACGCGGCGTGACTGCGCGCGCGACCACGTACTCGGCGCACGGCCTCGTCATCGAAGCGACGGTCACGGCGCTGGGCCGCGAGAGCGGGCTCACGCTGCAGGGCGAGGCGTCGCAGCTCGTGGTCGACGTGCTCGACCCGCGCCCGGACGAGCGCGTGCTCGACCTGTGCGCCGCACCCGGCGGCAAGACGGGCGCCATCGCGGAGCGCGTCCGGCCGGCACGCGTCTTCGCGGCCGACCGCTCGCGCCCGGGTGTGCGACGCATCGCGACGCTGCCCGCCGCGCGCGACGGACGCGTGCTGGCGCTGGTCGCCGACGCGGGCGCGCCGCCGCTCGGCACGACCTTCGACGCCGTGCTGGTCGACGCGCCGTGCTCGGGGCTCGGCACGCTGCGCGCGCACCCCGAGATCCGCTGGCGACGGACGCCCGAAGACCTCGAGCGCCTCGCCGCCCGCCAGGAGGCGATCCTCGCGCGCGCCGCGGACCTCGTGCGTCCCGGTGGACGGCTGGTCTACGCGACGTGCACCGTGGCGCGCGCCGAGAACGAGCGCGTCGTCGAGCGCTTCCTCGCGCGCCGGGCGGATTTCCGGCGTGGCGACGCGCGGCCGCATCTGCCGGAGCCCGGGCGCGTTCTCGCGGGCGACGACGGGATGCTGCGCACGTCGCCCGACGTCGGCGGGCTCGACGGGTTCTTCGCGGCGCGGCTCGAGCGAGGGTGAGCGAAGCACCGGCCGCGCGTCGGACGCGAAGACGCGAAGAGCCGGGAGCTGCCCCCCGGCTCTTCATCGCGCCGGTGCGAAGGACCGGCGGTCGTCGTCGCGACGCCGCTCAGGCGTCGTAGTACAGCGCGAACTCGTACGGATGCGGCCTGAGCCGCATCTCGCTCACTTCCCGCGTCATCTTGTAGTCGATCCAGGTCTCGATCACGTCCTCGGTGAAGACGTCGCCCGCGAGCAGGAACTCGTGATCTTTTTTGAGGTTGTCGAGCGCCATCTCGAGCGAGTGCGGCATCGACGGGACGTCCTTCAGCTCCTCGGGCGTGAGCGAGTAGATGTCCTTGTCGAGCGGCTGCTTCGGGTCGATCTTCTTCTGGATGCCGTCGAGGCCGGCCATCAGCATGGCGGAGAATGCCATGTAGCCGTTCGCGGTCGGGTCGGGGAAGCGGACCTCGATGCGCTTCGCCTTGGGCGACGGCGAGTACATCGGGATGCGGACCGCCGCGGAGCGGTTGCGCGACGAGTACGCGAGGTTCACCGGTGCCTCGAAGCCCGGCACGAGCCGACGGTACGAGTTGGTCGTCGGGTTGGTGAACGCGGCGAGCGCACCGGCGTGCTTCAGGATGCCGCCGATGTAGTGCATCGCCATCTCGGACATGCCGCCGTAGCCGTTGCCCGCGAACAGCGGCTTGTCGCCCTTCCAGATCGACTGGTGGACGTGCATGCCGCTGCCGTTGTCGCCGAAGATCGGCTTCGGCATGAAGGTCGCCGTCTTGCCGTGCTTCCAGGCGACGCACTTGACGATGTACTTGTACCACATGAGCGCGTCGCCCATGACGAGCATGGGCAGGAAGCGCATGTCGATCTCGGCCTGGCCGGCGGTCGCGACCTCGTGGTGCTGCTTCTCGACGCGGATGCCGACCGACTCCATCACGCGGCACATCTCGGTGCGGATGTCCTGCTGCGTGTCGCTCGGCGGAACGGGGAAGTAGCCTTCCTTGTTGCGGACCTTGTAGCCGAGGTTCGGGCCGGCCTCGCCGCGCACGTTGCGCCCGGTGTTCCAGCGCGCCTCGCTCGAGTCGAGGTGGAAGTAGCTCTCCTGCTGGTTGGTGTCGTAGCGGATCTCGTCGAGGATGAAGAACTCGGGCTCCGGGCCGAAGTAGGCGACGTCACCGATGCCGGTGGACTTCAAGTACGCCTCGGCCTTGCGCGCGATGTTGCGCGGGTCGCGCGAGTAGTCCTCCTTGGTGATCGGATCCATGACGTTGCAGATCGCGGTCACGGTCGGCTCCGCGGTGAACGGGTCCATGCGGATCGTCGACGGGTCGGGGACGACGAGCATGTCGGACGCGTTGATCGGCTGCCAGCCGCGGATCGAGCTGCCGTCGAAGCCGCTGCCGTCTTCGAACAGCGCCTCGTCGAACTCGCTCATCGGAATCGTGAAGTGCTGCCAGATGCCGATGAAGTCGAGGAACTTCAGATCGGCCGCGACGGCGTTGTTCTTCTTCGCGAATGCGATCGCTTCCTTCGGTGTCATCAGTCTTCTCCCTCCACTGGTTTCACTTGGCGTGCTGGCCGATCGTGTGGCCGGCCCGGCGGGCCACCACTCGATCTACACGGATCACGGCGGCCCCGGCCAGTCCGCCGGGTCCGCCAGATCGAGAAAACGGGATGGGATTCGGACGTCGACGCGGTCGCGGGTCAGAGCGCTTCGTTACCGCGCTCGCCCGTGCGGATGCGAACGACCTCGTCCACCGAAAGGACGAAGATCTTGCCGTCGCCGATCCGGCCGGTCTTCGCGGCCTTCTCGATGGTCTCGACGACCTGGGTGATCTTCTCGTCCGGTACGATGACCTCGAGCTTCACCTTGGGCAGGAAGTCCACGACGTACTCCGCGCCCCGGTACAGCTCGGTGTGACCCTTCTGGCGCCCGAAGCCTTTCACCTCGGTGACGGTGAGCCCCTGCGTACCGATCGCGCTCAGGCTCTCCTTCACCTCGTCGAGCTTGAACGGCTTGATGATCGCTTCGATCTTCTTCATGACCTTCCTCCGGGCAGGTGCCCTCTGTCCTCAGCAGATCGCCGGCGTGCTGCCCGGCGGCTTGCCGATCCCTCTATGTTTCGTGTCTCGCGCCAGGTCACTCCGCCACCGAGCCCAGCAGGTAGGCGCGCTCGCTGTGCTGGCTCAGATCCAGACCGGAGAACTCCTCCTCGTCGGCCACGCGGAGTCCGACCACGAGGTCCGTGACCTTGAGCAGGATGAACGCTCCGACGAAGCAATACACGAGTGTGGCACCCACGCCGATGGCCTGCGTGACGAGCTGTCCGGGATTGCCGTAGAGCAGCCCGTCGGCGCCGGCTGCGTTGACCGCCTTGGTCGCGAAGATGCCGGTCGCGAGCGCGCCCCAGGTTCCGCCGACGCAGTGGACGCCGACCACGTCGAGCGCATCGTCCGCACCGATGATCTCCTTCAGCCGGATGCCGTAGAAGCAGATCACCCCGCCGAGGAAGCCGATCGCGATCGCGCCCACGGGAGTGACGAAGCCCGCGCCGGGCGTGATCGAGACCAGGCCGGCGACCGCACCGCTGGCCGCACCGAGGACGGTCGGCTTGCCGCGCGTGATCCACTCGATCGTCATCCAGCCGAGCGTCGCGGCGGCGGCCCCCGTGTTGGTGGTGACGAACGCGTTGGCCGCGAGGCCGTCGGCCGCGAGCGCGCTGCCCGCGTTGAAGCCGAACCAGCCGAACCACAGCAGGGCTGCACCCGCGACGGTGAATGGCAGGTTGTGCGGCGGCATCGGCTCGTGGCCGTGCCCGATGCGCTTGCCGATCAGCAGGGCCGCGGCGAGCGCCGAGATGCCCGAGCTGATGTGCACGACCGTGCCACCGGCGAAGTCGAGCGCGCCGAGGGTGCGGATCCAACCACCGACACCCCACACCCAGTGCGCGAGCGGGTCGTAGATGAGGAACGCCCACAGCACGGTGAACAGCAGGAACGCACTGAACTTCATCCGCTCCGCGAACGCACCGACGATCAGCGCCGGGGTGATGATCGCGAAGGTGCCCTGGAACATCATGAAGATCAGGTGCGGCAGGGTCGCGGAATAGTCCGGGTTCGGGTCGCCGCCGACGCCGGCGAGGCCGAGAAAGTCGAGCCCACCGATGAGGCCGCTCTGCGTGGTGCCGAAGGCCAGCGTATACCCGACCAGGATCCACTGGATGCTGATCACGGCGAGGCAGGTCAGGCACTGCATCAGCACACTCAGGATGTTCTTCGCGCGCACCAGCCCCCCGTAGAACAGCGCGAGGCCCGGAGCCGTCATGGACATCACCAGTGCGGTCGAGACCATGATCCAGGCGGTGTCACCCTTGTCGATGGTCGGGGCCGGGGCTGCATCCTGGGCCCACGCTGCACCGGCCAGGGCGAGCAGGGTCGTGCCGATCGCCGCAGCGATCAGAGTGGGAGTCATGTTCTTCCGCGATGCCCCTGTGCGGGGCGGCGCTGCGGTCGGCTTGGCCATGCCTGTTCCCTCCTGTGGAAGCCGCGGTCCGCAGCAAGGCAGGTGCCGTGAACCAGCGGCGATATTCCTCGGGTTTGCACTTTCGTTGCGCAGACCTTGAGCCCACGAATTGAGCAGTGCCTGAAATCAAGGCGTCCACCCGCGGGCGGACCCTCCAGCACCGCGGGCAACCGACGGGCTCGTTCAGGACCCACGGTCGCGTTCGCCGAAGCGCGGCTCCGTACCCGCCCTCAGGCGATGCATGTTGTCGCGATGGCGGAAGAGGATGAGGCAGGAGAGGACGGCGATCGCCGACGACACGGACGGCGGATAGCCCGCCGCGACCGAGCCGAACGGGGCAGCCATCGCGGCGCAGATCGAGCCGACCGATACGTGGCGCGTGAGCCCGAAGCTCGCTGCGAACCCCAGCAGCGGCAGGGGCAGCGAGGACGGCGCGAGTACCGCGATCGCACCGAGCGCGGTGGCGACCCCCTTGCCGCCACGAAAGCCGAGGGTCACCGGGAACACGTGGCCGGTGACCGCGCCCAGTGCCGCTGCGATGGTCGCGTTGCGGTCGAAGCCCGGGTTCGCCGCGGGAAAGAGGTCGAGGCCGTCGGCGGCCAGCACCGGCAGGGCTCCCTTCGCGGCGTCGAGGACGAGCGTCAGCAGCCCGAGGCCCTTCCCCGCCGAGCGCGCGACGTTGGTCGCGCCGATGTTGCCGCTGCCCGTCCGGCGGACGTCGACGTTGTACAGCCGCGCGAGCAGCAGGCCGCTCGGAATGGAGCCGAGAAGATAGGAGGCGACCAGGATGGCGAGGAGCGCCGCCGCGCTCACAGCCGCAGCCGGACGTCGCGCCGGCTCGAGCGGCGCTGCACGCCGCGTCCGATCACGAATCCGAGGAGCAGGGTGCAGCCGGCGACCGTGAACAGGACGATCGGCTCGTCGAGCCGCGGCGCCGGCGTCTCGATTCGCGCCGCGAGGCGCTCCTGCATCTCCGCCATGCGCTCGATCCGCCGGTCGAGCTGCTGCTGCATCTGCGCCGCCCACGGCGGTGGCTCCGCGGCGCGGGCCTCATCGTGCAGCGCGGCGCGAACGCTCGCGATCTCGGCGCGCAGCGCCTCGACCTGCTGCTCGAGCGTCGCGGCGGTCGCCGACGGCTCCGGAACGGCCGCTGCTGGCGTCGCCGACGCCTGCGGCGTCGCTGCCGCGAATGCCTGCCCCCACCCGAAAGCGAGCCCCGCGAGCATCACCGCAAGGCATGCCCGCCACCCGCACCACCAGCCTGCAACGTCACCCCGACCCAAAGTGCCGCGCGTATACCGTCCAACGCGAACGAAGGCGAGGCCACCCCGCACAAGAGCCGGATTTCTCCGTCACACACACCCCCGAACGACACGAACCGCCCCACCGCCGCGAGCCGCACGCCCCACCAATGCGCCCAGCACCGCCCCCCGCGAAGCCCGAAGGGCAAGCTGGCCGAGCCGAAGGCAAGACGGCGGAGGAAGCTCCACCGCGGCTCCAACTCCGCGGCTCCGCCACCGCCGCGAGCCCGCACGCCCCACCACCGCGCCCGGCACCGCTCCCCCCGGCGAAGCCCGAAGGGCAAGCTGGCCGAGCCGAAGGCGAGCCGGGGGAGGAAGCTTCACCGCGGCTCCGCCGCGGTGAAGGAGGGGGACAGAGTCCCCCTCATTAAACCAAATCGGGGTGACAGGATTTGAACCTGCGGCCCCTGCGTCCCGAACGCAGTGCTCTACCAGTCTGAGCTACACCCCGGATCGAACTGTCCCGGACGCCCGAACGAGCGACAGGAAGGGCGGACTTACCACGCCCGGTCGTCGGCGCAACCATGCAGCGGCCGCTTCCCGTGGCGGACCAGGCACCGGCGGGCTCGAGCACGGGATCAGGTGGGCGCGGGGCCGGGCGTACCGCAGGTAGAGCTCGCAGAGCTCCTTGCGCAGGTCCACCATCGGCCGCAGCTCGTCCCAGCCGAGCCGCTGCCGGCGGACCTCCGCACCCAGCGCCTGCACCGCTGCCGCCACCGGGCCGCGCGGCGACAGCACCTCCTCGACCGTGATCGACGGGTCCGGGTGATCGCTGCCTGCGATCGCTGCGCGGAGCTTCCGGAGGATCGGGATCCAGCGCGCCAGCCGCCGCTCGTCGAAGCCGCGCCGGGCCACGTGGCGCCGCCGCAGCACGTGCTTGACCGCCCTGTCGAGCCTTCTGCGGACCGACGGCTGGCGCACGGTGGGCGCGATCCCCGAGGACGCCGCCGCAGTCGGCTGGTCCACCGGGCTCGCCTTCCATCCAGGGCGGCCGCTGCTCGCGACCCTCGGCGAACGAGATCGCCTGGTCCGCGTGTGGGCGCTGGAGCCCGACCGCCTGCCGCGCGACGCGATCGACCCGGAGTCCCTGCGCGCCCGTTCGGAGCCGTTCGTCCGCCCCCCGGTTGGCGATCGTGGGTGGCGCTCGTGTAGCGGGCGCCACGCCGTGACGAAACGCGGGCGCGACACCGCGACGTTGGCGGGCGCCACGCCGTGACGTCGCGCGGCAGCCCGGGGTGAGCGCGCGCGGTCGAGATCCATGTACTCCCTGCCATGGATCGCGCGCCCCGGGTCCCGCTAGGTCTTGCCCGCGCCGCCTCTGCGGCGGGGAGGACGAGATGGCGAATCCACGGCCCGACACCGCTCGCTGCACGATCACCGTGCTGGCACTCCTGCTCGCATTGCCGCTCGCGTGCGGCGGCGGCGGCGAGGGCGAGTCGGCAGACGAGCTCTTCATCGGCAGCGCAAGCGAGCTCGTGCCGCACGAAACCGGACGCAGCGCGCGCTTCCGGGTGACCGCGCGCCAGGGCGGGGACGCCCGGGTCTCGAGCTTCACGGCGACGGTCACCGGCAACGCGGCCGACGGCAGCTTCACCACGCGCTACGTCTCGGAGAGCGGCGCCGTCGCCGAGGGCACCGCGCGCGACCTCGGCGACGAGATCCAGGTCGTACGCTTCGTGAACGATCCGGGAGGGGCCGGTGAGGACGTCGTCGTGCTCGATCCGCCGGTCGGCGTCGTGCGCACGCCGGTGATCGCCGGCGAGCCGATCGAGACCGGATTCCTGCGCACGCTGGAGCTCGAGATCCGCGTCGGCTCGGGCAGCGAACGGCGCACGATCGCGTTCACCGGCAGCGCGCGGCGCGTGCCGCGCGAGCGCGGCTCCGTACGCGTCGCCGACGCCACCTACGACGACGCCATCCGCTACGCCGTCGAGGCACGGGGCGATGCCAGGATCCCGGTTCTCGGCCAGAGCGTCGACCTGCGCGTCGAGGTCACCGGAGACGAGTGGTTCGCGATCGGCGTCGGCGGCGTGCGCGAGGACCTCGAAGTCATCGTCCACGCCGGCGACGCGCAAGCGACGCTGACGTTCGTCACCGAGCGCGAAGGCGCACCGCCGGACGGGTGAGGGTGCAGTGCGCGTGCCGACCGAGCGCCGCGCCGGCCGGCGTCAGGCGCGCGTGCCGACCGAGCGCCGCGCCGGCCGCCGTCAGGCGCGCGTGCCGAGGAACGTCGCGCGCACCTCGCGTCGCTTGACCTTGCCGGCGCTCGTCTTGGGCAGCGCGTCCACGACCATCAGCTCGCGCGGCAGCTTGAAGACCGCCAGGTGCGGGCGCGCGAACTCGCGCAGCTCGTCGCAGGTGACCGGACCCCGGGCGATCACCGCGGCCGTGACCTGCTCGCCCCAGCGCTCGTGCGGCGCGCCGAACACCGCGACCTCGGCGACCGCGGGATGGCGCGCGAGCACGGCCTCGATCTCCTCGGGGCTCACGTTCTCGCCGCCGGTGATGATGATCTCCTTCAAGCGTCCGGTGATGTAAACGAAGCCGTCCTCGTCGATGCGACCGAGGTCGCCGGTGTGCAGCCAGCCACCGCGGAGCGCCGTCGCGGTCGCGTCGGGATCGTCGAGGTAGCCGCGCATCACCGTCGGCCCCAGTGCCACGATCTCGCCCGGCTCGCCCGGGGCACAGAGCTCGCCCGACGGCGCCTCGATGCCGAGCGCGAAGAGCGCGTGCGCGCGGCCGACCGTGCCGGGGCGCTCGAGCGCCTCGCGTCCGACGGTGAGCGTGAGGCCGTCGGTGCTCTCGGTCTGCCCGTAGGCCTCGAGGATGTCCGCGTTCGGGAAGCGCTCGGCGAGCGCCTGCTTCACCTCCATCGGCGTGAGCGCGCTGCCGACCGAGACCTTCGCGACGCGGCTCGTGTCGGCGAGCTCGCGCGACGCGAGCAGCGGCCCGACCATCGCCGGCACGAGCGGCAAGTCGGTCACGCCCTGCTCGCGGATCAACCGCACGATGCGCTCGACCTCGAACGCCCCGAGGACGACCGTACCGCCGCTGATCAGCCGCGCGAGATAGTGCGAGACGAAGATCGGGTTGTGGCACAGCGGGCTCACCACCGCCGCGATCGAGCGCTCGCTGTCGCGCCTGGTCTTCACCAGTGCGGCGGCGGCCCACAGCATGTTCGCGTGCGTGAGGACCACGCCCTTCGGCCGTCCGGTCGTGCCCGAGGTGTACGCGATCACCGCGACGTCCGCGTCGCCGTCGCCGTCGCGGGGCGCGGCGCGCGGCGACGCGAACGGCGCGATCGCGTGCTCGCCCGACGTCGCGTCGACGCGCAGTGTGACCGCCGCTTGCGCGTGCGACAGCAGCCCCTCGGCCTCGCCGGCGGTCAGCTTCGGATTGAGCGGCACCAGGGCAGCGCCCGCGCGCCACACGCCGAACATCGCCGCGATGTGCGGCGCCGAGTTCTCGATGGCGAGGCCGACGCGCGCGCCCGGGCCGACGCCGCGCGCGACGAGGTCCCGCGCGACGCGCGTCGCGGCCGCGTCGAGCGCGAGCACGTCGGTGCGTCGGTGGTCCTCGACGATCGGCGCCCACGAAGCGCCGCGGCGACGCGCGATCGCCAGCGCGTCGCCGAGCGTGTAGCCGGGCGCCGTCAGCTGCCGCTCTCCGGAAGCTGCCCCTCGCGGACCTCGAGCGCGCCCTCGGCGAACCTCTTCCGCAGGCCCTTCTTGTCGAACTTGCCGACGCTGGTCTTCGGCACCTCGTCGACGAAGCACCAGCGCTCCGGCACCCACCAGCGCGCGACGCGCGACGCGAGCGCGCCGGCGAGCACGTCGGGCGTGCTCGCCGCACCGCTGCGCAGCACGACGCAGGCGAGCGGGCGCTCTTGCCAGCGATCGTCGGGCACGCCGATGACGGCGGCCTCGACGACGTCGGGGTGCGCCATGATCGCGTTCTCGAGCTCGACCGACGAGATCCACTCGCCGCCGGACTTGATGACGTCCTTCGCCCGATCGGTGATCTGCACGAAGCCCTTCGCGTCGACGGTGCCGACGTCACCGGTGCGGAGCCAGCCGTCGTCGAACTTCTCCAGCGTGGGGTCGCGATGGTAGGCGCCGGTGATCCACGGCCCGCGAACCTCGATCTCGCCGACGGCTTCACCGTCCCACGGCAGCGGCTTCCCGTCGGCGTCGACGATGCGCAGCTGCACGCCCGGCACGACGCGGCCGGTCTTCGCCCGCCAGTCCATCTCGTCGGCGGGATCGATGCCGCGCGGCGGCAGCGCGATCGCGGCGATCGGGCTGGTCTCGGTCATGCCCCACGCCTGGATGATGCGCAGGCCGTGACGCTCCTCGAAGCGCTCCATGAGGACGCGCGGCACGGCAGACCCGCCGCAGATCACCATGCGCAGCGACGACAGGTCGACCGGGTTCGACTCCGCGTAGCGCAGCACGTCGCTCCAGATCGTCGGCACGGCGGCCGACAGCGTCGGGCGCGTGAGACGGATCAGGTTGCACATCGCTTCCGCCTGCAGGAAGCGCGACGGCATGATCAGGTCCGCGCCCGCCATCCACGCTGCGTACGGCAGGCCCCACGCGTTGGCGTGGAACTGCGGCACGATGAGCAGTACGCGGTCGTGCTCGTTCAGGGCGAACGCCGCGCCCGACGTCGCCGCCATCGAGTGCAGGTACGTCGACCGGTGGCTGTAGACGACCCCCTTGGGATCGCCCGTCGTGCCGCTGGTGTAGCACATCGCGGCCGCACTGCGTTCGTCGAGCTCGGGCCACTCGTACGTCGGGTTCTCCGCTGCCAGAAGATCCTCGTAACGCAGCACCTTGCCGAGCGCGGAAGCGTCGCCGCCGCCGATGACGACGACGTGCTCGACGGTACGGAGCTGCGGCGCGACACGTGCGAGCAGCGGTACCAGCGTGTCCTCGACGAGAATCACGTGGTCCTCGCCGTGGTTGATGACGTAGGCGAGCTGCTCGGGGAACAGGCGGATGTTGAGCGTGTGCAGTACCGCCCCCATCCCGGGCACCGCGAGGTAGGCCTCGAGGTGCTCCTGGCTGTTCCAGCAGAACGTGCCCACCCGGTCGTCGGGCCGCACGCCGAGCCGGTGGAGCGCCGCCGCGAGCCGCATCGCGCGCTCGCCGACCTGGGCGAACGTCGCGCGGCGCACCCCCTCGCCGTCGAAGGTCAGCACCTCGCTGTCCGCGTAAACGCGCCTCCCGTGCTCGAACAGATCCGAGATCACGAGGGGGTGATCCTGCATGGTGCCGAGCATCGACGCGACCTCCCGGCGGTTTCCCTAGCGTCCCGGCCACGTGCCGGGCAACCGCCCGCGCCGCGGGAGAGCGCGCCGGTCCTGGTCGACCGACCCGGCGGGCGTCCTGCCAGTCGGGCGCATTCGGGCGCCTTCGGCCTTGCAAGGAGTACCCGACCCATGCGAGGGTCCGCCTCGTGTACGGGTGCTTCTGCCCGATCCCGTGCGCGCCACACGATACCCCAGGACGCCGGTCCAAGTTTCGGTTCTTCTCCTAATCCTGCAAGCCCCTCGAGTCTCAGGCGTAGTCTGTTTTGCCGATTCGACCCTCTTGCAAAGGAGCGGAAGGCCCCGATGACCGACCGTCCAGACCCGATCCGCAGCCGTGAGTCCGGGATTCGCGGGCGCGCCCGCGTCGTGCGCGCCCGTCGGCGCGCGCTCTACCTGACGGGGCTCACCGCTCTCGCGCTCGCGGCAGCGGGGAGCACGGCGGCACTGCTCGCCACGCCGGGTGCTCCGTCGCTGGCGTTCGTCCTGCAGTGCTTCGCCCTCGGGACGCTGTCGCTGGTCGTGCCGTCGCTGCAGAGGCTGCACCGAGCGACGGCGCGGCTCGCGGTCGCGGCACCGAGCCTGCTCGTGCTCTGCGTCGGGCTCGAGGTCGCGCGGGGCGGAGTGGCTCTACCCCTCGAGATCGCCGCGTGCGCGACCCTGCTGCCGCTGCTCGCCACCCAGCTCACCGGTCGGCTCGCGCGCATCGCCGCCGTCGGCGGCGCCGCGCTGGGTGTGCTCCTCTTCACGGCGCTCGGGGGAATGCAGGGTGGCGCGCTCGCACACCTCGGCGTCGCGCTCGGCTTCGCCGCGACCTTCGCCCTCGTCGTCGCGGACGTTCTGGTCGCCGTGCGCGAGCGCCAGGACCGACAGCTGTACCGCGTGCGTGGCACGATGCTGCGCGAGCGTGGGCGTACGCTGGCGCGCGAGGAGCTGGTCGCGAACCTGAGCCACGACCTGCGCAACCCTCTCGCGATCGCGCTCGGCTTCGCAGAGATGGCCGAGGACGACGGGCTGTCCGCAGACGACCGCGCCAGCGCGCTGTCGGGCATCCGGCGCTCGCTGTGGGACATGCAGCAGCTGGTGGAGAACGTGCTCGATGGCTCGGCCGACCAGGCGGGCGCGCTCGTGCCGTCGCCGGAGCCGCTCGATCTCGAGAGCGTGTGCGGCGAGGCCCTCGCCGCGACGCACATCCTGCTGCGGCGGCGTCCCATCGTGCTCACCGGGGCGCTGGAGCCCGGCGTTCTCGTGTTCGCCGACCGTCACCGCCTCGGGCGCGTGATCGCGAACCTGCTCGGCAATGCGTGCAAGTACACCGTCGCCGGCGAGATCCACGTGCAGACACGCGCGTGCGGGCGCCACGCCCTGATCCGCGTGCGGGACACGGGCAGCGGCATCGCCCCCGACGCGCTGCCGCACATCTTCGACCGCTACCGCCGCGCGCACACGGGCGGGCCGCCGGGCGTCGGCCTCGGCCTCGCGATCGCACCCCGGCTGACCGAGCGCATGGGCGGCACGCTCGAGGTGGCGAGCGAGCTCGGTGTGGGCACGACGTTCACCGTCACGCTGCCGCTGTGCGCGGCCCGCGAGACCGGCACGAACGAATCGGTCGCGGCTTAGCCCCGGCGCCGCGGCCGGCTACCCGACCTGCAGGACGACCTTTCCGAAGTGCTCGCTCGCCGCGACGGCGCGGTGCGCCTCGGGTGCCTGTGCCAGCGGCAGCACGCGGTCCACGGTCACGCCGAGGCGTCCTGCGGCCACCGCCGCGCCGAAGCGCTGCTCGAAGCCCGCGACGATCTCCGCCTTCTCCGTCACCGAGCGCGTGCGCAGAGTCGATCCGATCACGTGCAGACGCTTCAGCATCAGCGTCGCGAGGTCGATCTCGGAGCTGGCACCGCCGGTGAGGCCGATGACCACGAGCCGTCCGCCGGTCGCGAGGCTCGCGACGTTGCGCGCGAAGTACGAGCCGCCGATCGCGTCGAGGACGACGTCGACGCCCCGACCGCCGGTCAGCTCGCGGATGCGCCCGACGAAGTCCTCGGTCCGGTAGTTGATGGCCGCAGCGGCCCCGAGCTCGACGCAGCGCCGGCACTTCTCGTCGCTGCCGGCGGTCACGTAGGCCTGCGCGCGGGCTTCCCGCAGCAGCTGGATCGCCGCCGTCCCGACGCCGCTGCCCCCGCCGTGCACCAGCGCAGAGCCGCCGCTCTGCAGGCCGCCGAGCAGGAAGAGACTGAGGTAGGCGGTCAGGTAGACCTCCGGGAAGCCGCCCGCGGCGACGAGGTCCAGGGCGTCGGGCACGCGCATCACCGATCCGTGGTGGACGACGACCCGCTCGGCGTACCCGCCACCCGCGAGCAGCGCCATCACGCGCTCGCCCCTCGCGAAGCGTCCAGCCGGAACCGCGACTCCGACCGCCTCGACCACGCCCGCGCACTCGAGCCCGAGGATCTCCGACGCACCCGGTGGTGGCGGGTAGAAACCGCAGCGCTGCAGCAGGTCGGCGCGGTTCACGGCGCTCGCGTGCACGCGAATGGTCACGTCCTCGGGGCCCGCGACGGGATCGGGGACCTGCCCGATCTGCATCACGTTCTCGTCGCCGGGCTCATGGATCACGATTGCCTGCATCGCTGGTCCTCGGGTATGCGCTGTGCTTCCGCTCGGCGAGGATACCGCAAGCCGCGTCGCGCGCCGAGGGGCCCGGCTCACTCTGGAGGGAACGGATGAACATGCATCGTCATGGGGCGCGGCTCGCGCTCGCGGCTCTGCTGGTTGCGCTCGGCGCCGGCTGCTCGCACACGTCGAGCGGGGGCGAGGAAGGCTTCGCCGCGCAGGCCGCCGAGGAGCTCGCCGCGAGCGGCTTCGGCGATTACCTGGGTGCGCAGAGCCCGAGCGGCTCGGGCGAGCGCGGCGAGTGGACCGAGTACTACTACGACCCGGCGGAGGAGGGGGCGATCTGCCTCACCGGCGGACAGTTCCAGGTGAACGTGCGCCGCGGCACGACCGACGACGTGCTGCTCTACATGCAGGGCGGCGGTGCCTGCTGGGACTTCCTCACCTGCTACGTCCTCGGCACCGCGACCACCGGCGCCAACGGCGCGGTCGAGAGCGGCGCGCTCGACATCGATGATCCGAAGAGCCCGTTCAAGGACTGGAACATCGTCTACCTGCCGTACTGCGACGGGTCGGTCTTCACCGGCGACGCGACCGTGCTCTACGGCGACCGGCGCACGTTCCACCACGGGCTGCGCAACCTGACGGTCGGCGTCGACGCGCTGAAGCGCGCGTTCCCGGACCCGTCGCGCATCGTGATCGCCGGCAGCAGCGCCGGCGGCTACGGCACCTTCGCCGGCTACGGCGTGACGCGCGTCGCGTTCCCGGACACGCCGATCTTGATCTTCAACGACTCCGGCCCTGGCTTGCAGAACTTCGCGGCGTCACAGGACGTGCAGGACCGGACGGCGAACTGGGACTTCACCAAGCGCATCCCTGCGAGCTGCACCCGGTGCTCCGAGCAGTACTCCTACCTCATCGACTGGTCGCTCGACCGCGACTCGAAGCTGCGCACGTCGCTGTACTCGTACCAGCAGGACGGTGTGATCAGCTTCTTCATCGACCTCGACGGACAGGAGTACCAGGACCTCCTGCTGTCGGTGACGAGCGACGTCCGCTCGCGGCACCGCGAGCGCTTCCAGCGCTACTTCCCGCTGGGCGACACGCACACGGTGCTGCTGTCGCCGGAGTTCTACACGCAGACGGTCCATGGCGTGAACCTGCTCGAGTGGACCAACGCGTTCCTCGCGAACGAGGCGGGCTGGGTCGACACCATCGAGTGAGGCTCGCGTTCGCGGCCCGTGCGGCGCGCGGCCGGTGGCGAACTACCGGCCGCGCGCGGTGCCGTCTGCTTGCACTTTGCCAGCATCGCAGGCAGGATGCTGTCATGGCGGTGCAGATCACCATCCGCGACGTCCCCGAGGCCGTGCGCGACGAGCTCGCGACGCGCGCAGCGCGCGCGCGTCAATCGATGCAGGAGTTCCTGCTCGGCGAGCTGGAGCGGATCGCCTCGCGCCCGACGGTGGACGACTGGCTCGAGCGAGTGCAGGCGCGCAAGCGGGTCACCGCGCGCTCCGTGCCCGCAAAGGTGATCCTCCGCGGGCGCGACGCCGACCGCCGGTGAGCGTCGTGGTCGACGCGTCGGTGCTCGTCGCCGCCCTGACCGACAGCGGCCGCGACGGCCTCTGGGCGGAGAGCGTGCTCGCGCAGGGCGAGCTGTTTGCACCGCAGCTCGTGCTCGTCGAGGCGACCAGCGTGCTCCGCCGGCTCGAGCGCGAGCGGCTCCTCGATCCGCGCGACGCGAACGAGGCGCGATGCGACCTCATCCTGCTGCCCGTCGCCCTCTTTCCCTTCGAGCCGTTCGCCGAGCGCGTCTGGGAGCTGCGGCGCACGGTGTCGAGCTACGACGCCTGGTACGTGGCGCTCGCCGAGGCGATCGACGCGCCGCTGGCCACGCTCGACCGCCGCCTGCGGCGCGCGTCCGGTGCGCGCTGCCGGTTCGTGACCGCGGTGTGAGCCGGACGCGGCGTCCGGGACGCGCGGCGTCGAGGTAGAGCTGCCGGCCGCGCTCGGGACGCGCGGCCACGGCGCAGCGCTACCGGCCGCGCGCGCGGCGCAGCGACACGCCGGCCTCGCGCAGGCAGGCCGTCGCGGCGTCCTCGGGCGTCGGCCCGGTCGCGAGCGCCTGCACCGCCGGGTCGGCCTTCTCGACGGCGCGCGCGAAGTAGCGCTCGGCGTCGTCCGCGGCGCGCAGGTCCTCGAACACGCCGACGCGGAACCAGCCGCGCGCGCTCTCGCCGAAGTCGATCACGACCTCGGCCTCGGAGACGACCCGCGCGGCCTCGGTCATGTGCTCGGTGAGCGGGATCCTGCGCCAGTCCATGCGGACCTTGAACGACGGACGCCCCCGGGACGCAACCGCGCCCGATCTCCCCGCGCGCCAGTGCCGGTCCGACGAAGCCTCGCGCCGCCGGCGACGCAGGAGCATGGATCGCTCATGGCCGCTCGTACCTCGCGGTCTCGACGACAACACCGGTACGCCGCGCGATGTAGCGCGCGCACTGATCGGGGCGCCAGGTCGGCATCCGCCGCGACCGGCCGGTCGCACGAACCTCAGCCTGAAGACCGAGCTTGAAGGTCAGCTCGGTGAAGGCGCGCATGACGGCGTAGTAGCGGACGTTCTCCTCCGCGATCTCCCCGAGCCTGCCGTAGGCACGGCGCAGCTGCCGCGCGAGCAGCTTGCCGAACCCGATCGCGGCGAGCTGCACGCCGCGTGGGCCGGGCATGGCGGACATCTCGTAGGCCGCGATCTGGCCACCGAGGTCGAAGGCCGGGTCGGCGACGGTGACCAGGTTCCAGTCGATGATCCCGGTGACCCGTCTCCCTTGCTCCAGGATGTTCGCGCCGAAGAGGTCGCCGTGACAGATCGCGTGCCGTCGCGGCTCCGGCGGTCGGTGCGCCGTCAGCCAGTCGAGGGCCGGTCGCAGGTCGCCGAGACCCCAGCGCGCGATCGTCGCGCCGGCAAAGTCGAGCCAGTGCTCGGGACCGGCGGCCCGCCGGTCGATCCCTGCCATCTCGAACGCACGTAGAAGAGGGGCTGCATCGAGCTCGTGGACCATGGCGAGCGCCGCGGCGTGCCGTCCCGGCAGGCTGAGCAGCCGGTGTCCCTCGACCAGGATCTGCGGAAACCCGATGACCAGCTGCGGTCGTCCGGGCAGACGCTCCATGATCATGAAGGGGCGCGGGAGCGAGGTCGCCGTGTCCTCGCACGCAAGGACCCGGGGGGCGGGGACACCCTGCGCCGACACGACCTCCTGTGCGCAGCGCTCCCGCCGGACGCTCGCCGCATCGGTCTCCGCCGGATAGACCCGCAGGACGAGCGCGCCCCGCCAGCCATCGGCCGCGCCATCGAGCCGGAACGAGTAGACGTCCGTCACGAAGCCGCCCGACAAGGGCCTGAGGGGCTCGCGGCACGCGACTCCACCGCCGAGCGATCGGCGGAGATGGCCGAGGAGCCCGCTCGTCAGCTCGTCCAGCGGTCCTCGAGCCCGGTGCTGGCTCATTCAGGTCCCGCCGCCGAACGGGGTGCCCTGATGAAACCGGAGCTGCCAGCTGCCGTTGCACCGCGACCAGATCGAGCTTCGGTGCGCATGCTGGACGACGCCGTCGTACGTGACAGCGCTGTCGTACGTGACCTGGGCTACCTCTGGCGTGATGAGCCTTGCTCGAAAGGCGGGCAGCGGCAGCTCGACGTGAATCGCCTGGCGCTCGACCGCGAGGGTGTCCTCCAGCTCGTAGATCCGGCCGGACCGGCCGTACTCGAAGAAGTCCGGCGCCAGGACGGCGCGCATCCGGGCTGGATCGAACCGAGTCTCCTCGCGCCACAGCTCCTCTTCGAGCGACCGCAGGGCATCGATCTCTTCCGGAGCAAGCTCGAACCTCACGAGCCCCCTTCCCGCTCCCGCTGTAGAACGTCCCGAGCACGATGGCCACACCCGCGGCTCGCGCGCCCAACGATGGCCACACCCGCGGCTCGCGCGCCCAACGATGGCCACACCCGCGGTTTCGTGCGCGCAACCGGCCCCGCCCACGGCCGGACCGAAACGACTGGCGCGGGCCGGGAAAAACCGCGACCATCCCCGGGATGCCTGCAGCACCCTCCGCAGCCGACCCGGCAGACCGCCTCGACACCCCGAGCGAGGAGCACCGCATGCTCCGCGACCTGGTGCGCGGCTTCGCGATGTCCGACGTCGAGCCGCAAGCCGCGGCGCACGACCGCAGCGGGACGCTCGCCGTCGAGCTGATGCACGACGCCGGCGAGCTCGGGCTGCACGGGCTCACGATCCCGGCCGCGGCCGGCGGCGCCGGCCTCGACGCGACCGCGGCGGTCATCGCGCACCACGAGCTCGCGAAGGTCGACCCGGGCTTCACGCTCGCCTACCTCGCACACGCGGTGCTCTTCGTGAACAACTTCTTTCACGCCGCGAACGACGAGCAGCGCGAGCGCTACCTCGCGAAGACGCTCTCCGGAGAGTGGATCGGCGCCATGGGCATGACCGAGCCGGGTGCGGGCACCGACGTCCTCGGCATGCAGACCACCGCCGTCCGCCGCGGCGACGAGTACGTGCTGAACGGCCGCAAGACGTTCATCACCAACGGCCCGGACGCGTACTGCCTGCTGGTCTACGCGAAGGTCGAGGGAAAGGTCACGGCGTTCCTCGTCGACCGGACCTGCCCCGGCTTCTCGAGCGGCCCGCACATCGAGAAGATGGGCATGCGCGCGGCACCCATGGCCGAGCTGATGTTCGACGACTGCGTGGTGCCCGCCGCGAACCGACTCGGTGCCGAGGGCGGCGGCATGGTGCACATGATGCGCAACCTCGAGATCGAGCGCCTGTGCCTCGCCGCGATGAGCCTCGGCATCGCCGACCGCTGCATGGACATCATGCTGCGCTACGCGGTCGAGCGGCACGCGTTCGGCAAGCCGATCGCGGAGTTCGGGCAGATCCAGCGCTACATCGCGGAGTCGTACGCCAAGACGGAGGCGGCGCGCGCGCTGGTCTACTCGATCGCGCGCAGCGTCGGACCCGACGCGCGCAACCGCATCGGCACCGACGCGGCGAAGCTGTTCGCCGCACCGGTCGGAAAGGAGGTCGCGGACAACGCGATGCAGGTGCTGGGCGGCTGGGGCTACTGCACGGAGTTCACCGTCGAGCGGCTGCTGCGCGACGCCAAGCTGCTCGAGATCGGCGGCGGCACGCTGGAATCGCACCAGAAGAACCTGACCCGCGACCTGACCCGGGCCTATCGGCCCTGAGCATCCCGACGTGAACGAACCGACACTGCTCCTGCGCGCGACGCTCGCCATCTACCGCGACGCCGCGCGCGACGCGGCCAGCGCCCTCGCCCGCAACGTGTGGATCGTCGCGCTGCCGCCGCTCTACTCGGTCGTTCTCGCGCTCGTTCAGGGCCTCGCCGGCCCGCTCGGGCTGGTCGGCGGCTTCGTGATCTTCCTCGCCACGGCCGCGTGCGTGAGCTCGATCCTGAGCGTGCTCGCGGAAGCCGTCGCGCAAGAGCGCATCCGCGTGAACGAGCTCGGGCAGGGCTTCGGACGCTACCTCTCGAGCATCGCGGGCGTGCTCTTCCTGTTCTGGGTGATCGAGCTGCTGCTGACGCTCATCGTCGAGCAGAACCCGGCGATGCAGTGGGTCTCGCTGGTGGTGAACGTCGGCGTCTTCCTGCTCTGCAACCCGCTGCCCGAGCTGGTCTACCAGGGCCAGCGCGACGGCATCGGGCTGGTCGACGAGGCCGTCCAGTTCATGCGCGACAACGCGGTCGAGTGGCTGCTGCCGGTCGCGATCCTCTTCCTGCCGATCTTCGCGATCGGACTCCGCGAAGGGCTGGAAGCGATGGCGCACGTCGGCGCGACCAGCGCGCTCGGCGTGGTCGAGCTGACGCTGCGCACGTGGCTGCCCGCGATGGGTGAGGTGGGCCAGTTCCTCGT
>Ga0172362_10001465_pt1 | contig 20153 bp, 21 predicted proteins | sample LakKivs1_kivu2a2_FD_114534 | JGI IMG/M metagenome (GOLD analysis project Ga0172362, IMG submission 114534) | Sediment microbial communities from Lake Kivu, Rwanda - Sediment s1_kivu2a2 | ecosystem: Environmental > Aquatic > Freshwater > Lake > Sediment | place: Rwanda: Western Province, Lake... | reverse complement strand
TTTATGATTGTTTCAAACTCTTCATGTGTATAATGTGTTGCTGTATTTATATAGTAATTATCAAGATATGATTTGCTATACAATTTATCGCTTATGTAAAACACATTATTATCTTCAAATACAAATCCCTTAACTCCGTTATTACAAATTACTAATTCCTTAGTAGATATCAAATAATTTAAAACTGTTAAAATCTCAAATTCGGAATATTCTGTTAATAATTGTTGTATTTTATCAAATGATAATATATAATGTTCAGCTAACAAATTTATAATCACCTTTTTAAGCCCATCCATTTCATTTTCAAAATAAAGATTATAATACGAATCTGTGATATCTTGCACATACTCTTCAACAGTAATACCATCGCACTCATAGTCGCATCCTTTATATTCGCATTCACGTGTATTGTTATTTGTACGTATATTTCGTAGTTTGGTTAATTGACAATCAACTGCAAGAGTTTTAATAAGGTATTCCATTGCTTTAATGCTAATGTCTTTTTTCTCACTTATCTTATACATTTTAAGGTCTATACTTTTACCCGAGGTTGGCATAGCAACGTGATGATATACCCTAACAATTACGTTTTCACCTTCAGGTAGATCTTGTTTTAATGCATTGTGAGAAAAAGCACGTATACCTCTTCCAATTGCTTGATCTATATCTCCATAATTCCAAAATGGTGTTACAATATGAATATTTTGAATATTTTTAAGCGTAATACCCTCGCTAATCATTCTACTACCAATAACGACGCGAATGTATTTACCATTCTTATTTTCAGGAGAATTGAATTTTTTAATTATTGTTTTTATCATTTTATTTGTGACGGTTTTTGTGGTTATAAGTGAATAACGATTTCCTTCTGTTTTTTCATTTCCTGTTGCTTTACTAAATCCAAATAGTTCTAATATTTTGGAAAATACGACAGAACCACTGCCTTCTACCAAGTCTATATATATAAAAGTATTTTGGTTTGGAGATTCTAAAAGTAAACGTATAATTTCTGCATATTTTGTACTATACTTTTGAAGATATTCCAATTTTTCATCATTCGTTTTTCCTTCAAATTCTTGTTTAAATTCTTTTGTTAAATTAAAGGTATAAGTATATTTATCTTTTTCAACTAATCTTTTCTCTTCTGAAATATACTTTTTATATCCTTCACTTCCATATGTACCATCAGGGAATACCATAAGTGATGCTTGTCTAGAATTATTGTATATACCTTTTTTAATCCCTTCTTCGTCACCTATATCCAATTTTAAAGCGTCAAGATATATATCGCTTTGAAATTCAGACATATCATCTTCAAATACATTAAGGTGTTTTAATCCCCTTAATTTTTGTCCTTCAAATACCTTGTCTATATCGCTTTGTTGTGCTTTCAAATAGCTTACTCTTCCTCTGAAATATTCTGATAATTCTTTGATTCTAGAACGTTTAGGGACTTTGATTTCATCGTCAGAAGTTAAATATCTATCTGCAAATTTTGAATCAATAGGAAGTTGTTTATCCACAGGAAGTATAAGATTCATCACAGTAGCGATTTCTTCAGATTTATCTTTCATAGGTGTAGCACTCATAAGCAATACTTTTCGATTTTTTAAGAGATGGAGAAATCGGTGTATTTGCTCATATACGCTTTTATCTTCTTTTGTGCTTTCGCTTGGACGTAGGTTATGTACTTCATCAACGATAATTACTGTATTTTCATACGAATTAATTATTTGTGAATTTTTAAGTGTACTTAATTTTTTTGCAAAAATTTCAAAAGTATTAAATTCATAAAAATTTTCAATCATTTTTTTTAAACGTATCGTTTTTTCCATGTCTGTCAATGTATCATATTCTGGAGGTATATATCTTCCATCAGTACATACAAATACCAACTCATTAATAAAGTTATCAATCAATGGTTTTCCTTTGACAAGAATTAAAGCTTTTTTAAACCCAAAATTTTCTTCCCTTAATTTCTCGATTACACCAACTGCTGAACAGGTTTTACCTGTTCCTACTTCATGATACAAAAGTAATTCATCGTATGGGGTGTGACCAGATAAAAATCGTTGTATTATTTTTTGATGATTTAATAATTCTCCTGTTTCTGGTTTTGCTTCATAACGCGGTAATATGAGATTATGGAATTCTTTCTTTCTAAATATGCTATCATTAAATGATGTGGTTGGCAAATAATCAATAAATTCTTCTTCTTTTAAAAGTTTATAATTGTATAAAAAATCGCTTATGTCCATCTTTATTTAATTAAATATTTACTTAATTAAATATTATAATAATAATAAATGAATTCAATTAAAAAAATATTTACGGAGAACGTTAAAACAATTGATGGTCATTTTTCAATCATAGGAAAACATAACATAAATGATGTTTTATTTTTATCTTCAAACTTAAAAAATCCATATCATAAACTAATTTTAGCAACCAATAAACCAAGTCAAGACTCAAAAAACGTAGATAATGTTATAATAGTTGATAATTACTATGATGCAATACCTCTTATTAATAACAGTGTTGTAAGTACGTTATCATTTGTTTATATCAATGAACCATCTTTAACTACAACAGAAATGAGTTATTTAATAGATTCAGTATTTCGTTTATTAGTCTCTGGTGGTATTATTGTTATAGAAAATAAAGATGTAACACCACAAGATTATTTAAATCATATTACAAATTCATCAATGGCAGGCGTTGAATGGTTTATTAGAAGAAATCTCACCAAAATACAAGTATTAAATTTTTTAAATAAAATTATTATTCTTAAATTATAATAAATGCTAAAAAACGATTTAATAGAAACAATACACGAAAATTTAGATATTCCCAAATCTGTGCTTAGAAAATATAAAAAACAACAACTTGTAGATATTAGTCAAGGAAATATGTTCCCAGATATCAATGTAGATAAGGTTTGCACAGCGAGAAAAAGTAGTTCATACCCAAATCGATATAAAAAAACTGAATTGTTAAGTTTGGCTTATAACGAAGGACATTCTAAAAAAGACGTAATAAATTTTACTATCCCAGAATTATGTGATTTATTAAATATTCCCTTTATAAATATACCAGCAAAACCTAAAAAATCCGTTAGAAAATCTTCTAAACGCAAATCAATTAGAAAATCTTCTAAACGCAAATCAATTAGAAAATCTTTTTCTAAATCAGATAGAAGTTGTATTGCTAGAAGTAAATTACCTTTAAAACAACATCAAAAAATTGCTGTTGAATTTATTAAAAATCATAGAGGACTAGTTGCTGTACATGATGTTGGTAGTGGTAAAACGTTAACAGCGGTAACCATAAGTCAGTGTTATTTAGATGCAAACCCAAATAATTCAGTCATTGTCGTTACACCTACAAGTCTTCAGGAAAACTTTAAAAAAGAAATGATTGCTTATGGTGCAAGTCTTACTGATAATTATAAATTCTACACAATTACAGGATTTTATAACGCATCTGCAAAAGGAAAAGTAAATTGTAAAAAATCGCTTCTCATAATAGATGAAGCACATAATTTAAGAACTGAAGTGAATGTTGCAGATGATTATGACATAACAAAAAAGAAGAAACCTGTAGTTCAAGATAGATACGATGATGACGAAGAAAAAAAGAAAAAACCCAAAGAAACAGGATTACATTCTCTTGCACTTTTAAATTGTGCTAAAAAAGCTGATAAAGTATTGCTTTTAACTGCAACACCAATGGTTAACGGACCAAAGGATTTAATAAATCTTATAAATATGGTTAATGGAAAAACGGATAGAATGAGTAATATTAAACAGATACTAAGCGACCCAAGTAGTCGAGATTTTCGTGATACGTTTGGATGCAGATTCTCATTTTTCAAACCTGATGATTCTTCAAGAAAAAATGATTATCCAAAAGCTAGATATTATGATGAGTTTATTACTATGGATTTTAATTATTATAGAAAGTATCTCGATATTGAGGGAAATTTCGATAGTACAAATTTATTTGGAGGGAAAAATCAAGAACTTAATTTAAAAGCATTTTACAATGGTGTAAGACGCGCTAGTAATGCAATAGAAAAGGAACAATCACCTAAAGTTAATTGGATCCTGGATATGGTAGAAAAACACAAAAAATCTAAATTCGTTGTATTTTCTCACTTTTTAGAATCTGGACTTAATTTATTAATGAAACGTTTAGATAAATTAAAAGTATCATATAAATACATTTCTGGTAGCCTATCTATACAAAGAAGAAAAGAAGCGGTTGACGCTTATAACTCTGACAAAGTACGTGTGCTTCTTATTAGCAAAGCTGGTGGTGAAGGTCTTGATTTAAAAGGTACACGATATGTTATCTTAATGGAACCTTCATGGAACGATACAACACAACGTCAGGTTATTGGTCGTGGAGTTCGTTTTAGGAGCCACTCGCATTTACCAGAAGATAAACGTGTTGTAGATATTTATAAACTTTATATGATTAAACCTGAAGAAACAATAAATCTTAAAACGTATTTGGCCCAAAAAACCGTAAAATTAGATACTGGTGATAAATTATCTGTTGATTTGTTCTTAAAAAATCACGCTGAACGAAAAGAATTTGAAATTAATGATGTTTTAGCGAATCTCAAGAGTGTTAGTATTGAAAATATGCGTTGTTAATTAAAATGGTTAGTTCCATTTTAATTAAAAAATGATTTAACACAAGATACTTTATAATCATTACCATCATCTGTTGAAATCGTTGGAATAGCTATCGTCCATTCATCATGTCTACATACAGGACACCTCATTTTATTCTCCATATTTTCACCAATCATATAACGAAATTTTGACTTTGCTGCGTGCAATAAATTAATATAATATTTTTTAATATTTTCAAACATACAAGAAGCGTGAAACATATGACCACAAGATGACACGTGGACACAAGAATCTAGTTCAAATTGTTCCATACAAAAAGCACAACAATTAGAAAACATATCTTCATCAAATTTTAAATTAAATTTTTTAAATTCTTCATTTGCTATTAAGGTTTCAAGTGTTATTACTTTGGGTTTTAAGTAATTGCATAACATTAAATCGTTACCTTCTAATACAAATCGTGCTATCTTATTATAAGTCTCTTGTTTAAATATACTTGAAAATAAGTCTGATTTTTTAAATACCATTAGTTTCCTCTGTTTATCAATGAACATACTTTCATTATAAAAATCTCCACCACTTGTATGACTAGGAACATTCGTTATGAAATGTTTATAACAGCTTATGCTTTCTATCATTGAAACGATCGTATGTTCAGTATAATTTTTAATGGATGTGAAATTTTCCGAAAAAATACCAATTTTCATATCATCACATCCATTTGATGCTACAAAAATATTTCTTGCTAAATTGCTTGGTGTAATTTTTAAAGTTTTAAATGACTGTACAAAAATAATATCTAATTTCAAATATAATTGTTCAAATTTTTTCAGTATAAATTTATTTATATGAGACATCATTTTATCATCAATGCATTCATTAAAAATTGGAATGTTGTAACTAATTATATTATTAATACCTCTCATGTGCATAAAAGTATGATAATCATCTGAACTTACCCTTTTTGGTTTGCTATGGAAAAACTCATGTATCATTTTTAAAACCAAATCTTCATGATGAGTATCGCATTCTATCATTATATCCCAATCTCTCACTTTTGAATATGTTTTCTCACCTTTTATTATTGTATGTAAGTAATTGTAATTTTCACCTTTACATCCCCCTAATATTTTCTTTGCTAAAACTAACCCTGTACTTCCTATTATCCTTAAAGAACAATCTTTACGAATTCCTGCTAATGAAATGTTGGTATGCAAGTGGTCAATGAATCCTGATAAAATATTAAATAAAAGTTCATCATATTCTCCTGCCAAATATTCATATTTCTGAACTTCAATTGAACTTGACATTTCTTATTTTTAAATCATAATTAAAATTAATTATATCAATTTTAATTATTTATATTTACTTTCCAACCATATTTATTTAATATTTCAGTATTTAATAATGTTAAATCTGGAGTTATCTTCTTTAAAATATCTAATTCCTTTTCTAAACTTATATTTTTTACATTCCATCTTGATTTTTTTACTTTTTTAGGTTGCTGAAAGATTGGTTTAGATTGTTGTTGAATAGTTGGTTTAATATTCCATCTTGATTTTTTAACTTTTTTAGGTTGCTGAACTACTATTTTAGGTTGCTGAACGATTGGTTTAGATTGTTGTTGAATAGTTGGTTTAATATTCCATCTTGATTTTTTTACTTTTTTAGGTTGCTGAACGATTGGTTTAGATTGCTGAACTACTATTTTAGGTTGCTGAACGATTGGTTTAGATTTTTTAAGTTTCGCTAATTTTTTTTCTTTTTTTATCTTTTCTTGTTTCTTTTTATCTTTTTCTTCTTTTTCTTTTCTTTCTTTTTCTTTTGATTTTATTTTTTTCATTAATTTTTTCTTTTCCTTTTTAGCTTCTTTTTCAAACTCAATAATTTCTAGAATCCTTTTACGGTATTCTTCTTCTGTTTCGTCCGAATGCTTGAATTTGCAAGTTGTTTTTTTATACAAACAACTATCTCCAAATCCGCATTTTGGAGATACAAGTTCCCATTCAGCATGTGCAAACCGACAATTTGGTACATAACATTTTTTCTTTTTTAATATATTTTTACACATTACAGATTTGTATAATTTTTCTTCAAGTATATCTTTTACAGGTATAATTTGTTTATTATCTTCTTTATCTTCTATAGTTTGTTTCTCTTCTTTCTCTTCTTTCTCTTCTATAATATTTATAATAGGGTATTTTTGTGTTTTATAACCAATCCAAGGAGCTATTGGTGCTTTATATGGAAGTTTTATTTTTTCTTCTTTATGTTTTTGCGGTTTTTATTATGTTAAAACGATATAATTAGGGTTTTTTGGAGGTAAATTATATTCACTTAGATTTATTGGTTTTATAAAATTAATAGTTTTTTTTGGTTGTGTATGTGTTGATTGAATTGTAGGATAATAATCTTGATTTGTATAATAATCAATATATTGCTGTTGTTGAGTTGAGTAACTTTGTTGTTGGTTTTGAAAATCTGTGTTTTTATCAAATCCTTGTAGTTTAGTAATTTTTTTCTGAATGTATTTTTTCTTTGTTTTTGACTTTTTTTGAATATCACCTTTTTTTGGCATTTCTGTTTATTATTGTAAAATAAATAATTTATTGAACAATTTTTCAACTAATATTGCATCATAAAGTGCATTATGAACTACTTTTGATTCATAATCACATATCTCTTTACAAAGGTTTGATAATTTATAATTTTTGCAGTTTGGAAAGCATAGCTTACATAAAGGATAAGTATCTAAATACAAAATATAAAATTTATTATCTGGAAAGTATGACTTAAATAATCGTTCTGTTATTAAATGATCAAATTTGGTTCCATTATGAGCAATCATAAAAATATTTTTATATCTACCGCTAAAAATATAATTTTTAAACATACCAAACGCAACATTTAATGAATATCCTTTATTTTCTAATAATTCTTTTGTATATCCTGTTATTTTTGATACTTCTGGAGATAATTCAGCAGATATTTTTACATAACATTGAAATTTTTTTCCGAAATTATCAATAGCACCAATTTCAATGGGATTATCGTTATTTACGTCTAATCCAGTAGTTTCGTAATCATAAAATATATATTTATCCATTTTTATAATTTAATAAATTTATAAATTTAAATAAATAAATGAATGTCAATTCTTGTAAACGATTAATTACATGTGACCAATTGTCATCTTTAAACACAATATTGGATATGGTAAATATGCAAAATTCGATGTTTAATGAAACTGAGATGGATTTATGCCTAAAAATTGCACAAACACTTAGAAATTTTGCTGACAAACCAGAGTCTTTGTATAAAGGGCAATCAACTTACGATGGTTTAATATTTTTATTTAATGTATTTTCAACTATAGAAAATTTAACAATTTGTATGTCATCTAAAGGATATCCGATTGATGAAGTTTCGTATATATTTTTAGAACTTTTAGAAAATTTAACATATTCTAGAAGTTTAGACCAATTTTATAATACTACACAAGATTATTTAAGCAAAATTAGTAATTTATCTCATGAGTGCAATGAATTACTTTCCCAATTATTACAACAAAAAATAGTACAATCTCCGCCTCCTAAAAGTAAAGGAGGGTTTTGGCAATTTTGTAAAAAATTAGAAGCCGGTATTGCACAAGGTTTATATATTTTAGATGGAAAAATTCCAGATAAATTAAAGCTTATTTATCCTGTTTTAGATAATATGGCTGAATGGTTATGTGAATTATCTGAAGCAGGATTATTACAAACTGTACAATTATTACAATTATGGTATTTTCCAAGTATAAGTGTAAGTTGTCTTTTTACAATTGTACATTTTTTCATCTCATATAGAAAGGGAGGATATAAAGCTTTTGTAAAATCAGGAGTAGTTGAAATTAACAAAGACATCTCATCACGAATTAAAGAACGTAGCATTAGAGCTAAAGAGATGTCTAAAGAGATGTCTAAAGAGATGGCTAAAGAGATGAGAAGCGTGAAAGAAATACCAGAACCTAAACAAACTAGAATAATTATGAAAGAAAAGACTGAATTGGCTGAATCTTCTTCTGAACTGAAAAAAATAGCAACTCAAGTTGGTATAGAATTATATTCTGACAAAAAAGTACCTGTAGAATTGAGAAGTATGGACCCATATGATCGTCCGACAGTAGAAGAGTACGCATTAATGAAAATGTATGAATCAAAAGACCCAACAGTTCAAGATGTATTATCACAAGATTTAGGTATTTCCGACCTAATTAGTCAAGAAAATGAAGACTTTGTTATTAGAGAGGCTGATAGAGAATACATAGAAATACGTAAACAAACAAATCCCCTTATTACTAAATATATTCAAAATCATGAAGAAATAAGAGAATTGAATAAAAATATCACAGAAGCAAAAAGAAAAATGCGTGTAATTTATTGGGGTATTACCCTAACAAGTTTTTTACATCCTGACGCAGCTGAATTAAAACGTGTTATTGATAGAGACGTTAAAAGGAGAGATGAATTAATTGAAAGTACAAAAGAAGAATTTGATGAAGTTACAAAATTACTTCGTATACCAAACCTTGAAAATTTAAAAAAGATGATAACTATACAAGAAGAACAGGATAGAATATTACAAAAATTACCTTTAGAAGAACAACGTGCAGTATCTGACATGTTAAATTTGGAACGAATGCTTGACCAAGTAAAAGAAGCTAAAGAAAACGATCCTAAGTCAAGCGAGACGATTAAGAAAATATTTAAAAATTCTAAAATTTTAACTCCAGGAATGACAAGTGCAGTTCTTGGTATTGAACCAATTGTAGATTTACAAGAAGAAAAAACTAGGGCATTAGTACTTACAAGTATAGCATTCATATCTCCTATCAGATTTACGAATTTATATCATAACTGGAAAATTTTCCAAAGACCTGTTACAAATATATTTAGAAAAAATGCTATCAAACTAAAAACTGCATCAGAACTTAAGAGTGGTGGATATAAGCCAATGAATATTTATTATAGTTTTTGGCATTCACTTGCATCTTTAGGATTTGTATCTGTATTGTATTCCAATTATATACAAGATTCATTACGTCATTTTGATACAGAAAATGTTGCTCCCACCGCTGATGAATTGGGAGGACCTTGTAATGTATCAAGCGAAAATATGGAGATGGAAACTTTTGAAGGTATGGAACCTGAACCATTTTCACAAACCCCTGTAGAGTTATCAAGATTTACATCTACACAACAAACTCCATTACAACAAACCAAGGTTGTTTCTACTCAACCATTTTCTCAGACACCCGTTCAAATGGCTACACCTACACCTTTAACACAAACAGTACCAACTCAACGTACAACTCAACGACTTCAACCAACAACATTTAACACCGTACAATTCCCATCAACACCAACACCGATACCAACTCAACGTACAACTCAACGACTTCAACCAACAACATTTAACACCGTACAATTCCCGCCATCAACACAACCATCATCGCCAATAAAACAAAATTACTTCCAACCAACACGACCATATCAACCAAATGCACAAGAACCACCACAACCACCGCAATAACCAATTTAATTTTTACACTTTTTAAAAAGTGTAAAAATTAATTATTTGTTAAAAATTCAACTTACCTTTTATGTTTTCGTCATCATCAATTTTCATCTTCTTCGTCATCTCCATCCTCTTCATCCTCTCCAAAATGAATAATTATAGGCTTAATTTCACCTACTTTTTTGTTATCAGTATTATCATCCACATCTTTTTCAGGTTTTGTTTTTACAGAAATACTTGTATGGATTTTAATTTTTCTCAAGTAAAAAGATTCCATTGTTTCACAAGGATGAATAAAATCACATTTGTGATCAGAAAAGAAACAGCAATCATTGCCATTTTTACATTTTGTAATTACAATTTCTGCAAAAGAATGGGCAAAAGTACAGTTTTCGTTTTTGCAATTGCCAAAGAAAAGTTGATGTCTGCACATTTTATATTTTTCATTTTCAATCTTGGGGAAAACAATCTTCATCCTTGTTAAATAGTTTTCCTTTGTTTCACCTGTATGAATAAAATTGCAAGTTGTTTTTGAGTAAACACAAAGTGTATCATCACGACACTTTATTGGTTTAAATTCTTCGGTGGTATGTGCAAATGTACACCCTTTTTTCATACATTTACCTGAAGACAAAACCAAAGCGCAAGGTTTCGTTTTGAATGTCGAACGTTGTTGAGGTGGTTGTTGAGGTGTCATAAAAGAATCGGGTGGATACGAAGCAACCTGAACCGTTTGTCTATAAGACTCAATCGGATAAGACATCACCTGAGAATAAATTGGATGGGAAATTGTTGGAACGGGTTGGTAGATGGGATGATGAACGGGATGATAGATGGGATAAACCTGTTGATAAACGGGATAAGTAGATTGATATTCAATATTCTGAAACTGATTGTATGACGACATTTCCCTAATTTTTTTAAATAAAAAAGTAAAAAAAATCAATTTATAATAAAATGAATGAAATCTTATTAGGAATAATAATATTAACTGTATTAATATTGTGTATCGTAGTTATTCGAATGATGGAAAAAAAACCAAAGACATATGATTGTGTTGATTATACATGCAAAGAAGTAGTTGGAAATAATGGAAAATATAAATCACTTGAAGAATGTCAAAATGAGTGTAAACGTCCAACATATAAATGCAATACATCCACTTATGAGTGTGATAAAGTATATGATGGTAGCGGAAAGCCAACAGAAGCTGAATGTAAAACAAATTGCACTGCACCACCATCACCACCATCACCCGATAATACGCAGAAGTATAAATGTGTAAATGGAATATGTACGCCATCTAATGATGGAACATATACTTCATCTAACTGTAATAACGCATGTGGTAATATAATAAATCCTGGTGTATGTACTGATGTACAACGTGGTATGGTAGCCGAACGTGTAGTTAATTGTTGCGGTTCTGATCCATTAAGTAATGTTGATGTAAATGATGTTGTTAAAAAATGCAAATTAAATGACCCAACAGAATTGTCTAAAATGGTTGACTGTTGTAAAGGGCAATGTGATACATTAGAAGAATGCAAAGAAAAGTACCCATGTACAACAAAGTACGTAGAAGATTTAACTAAAACAGTATATTCAAGTGCATTAGGAGAATCTGTACCAATGAGGTATAAAGTATATTTGATAAACAGAATGCTTCAATTAGATAGTTCTGATCCTTCAATCGGAAGACGTGAAGGTGGAGATGTTCAATGTGTAAATTACATTAAAGAGGCTGATCCTGAATTCCAAGAGTATATAAAAGACGCGTGTGAACGTGCAAAACAAGGAGGAGGTATAGGTAATATATCTACATTTTGTAATGATAAACAATCACAACGTACAGTACAATTTGAATGTGACAATCCAAGAGGAATATATAAGCCTATATGTGAAATATGTAAACACGCAAAAGACTTGAAAGCTTGTGCATTATTTAATATAGATAAAATAATAGGTAAAACAGAAGATGCAACATGTGCTAATTTTAACATAGAAATGGGAAGTATGGGTGGTATGTCAAGGTTATTAAACAGTAACTTCGCTTGTAGAAAGTGTTTAATAGCCAAATATAAGAAAACATGTGGAGATATACCAATCTCATTAACATCAGTACACGGCCCAGAAGGTTATGAACCTAAATTACTTTTCTAAAATTTTTTGTATTTCTTTACTAACTTTATTAACTGTAAGTTCACTTAAGTTTACTTTTTTAGTAAATGTTTTGATATCAATTTCTTTATTATTCAAAGTAATGTAATAATAAATAATTCCACTTGCAACAGATTGAGGTTTACTTCTGTTTAAGATTAGAGACTTATTTTTAACTTTTTCATATATTTCAAATACTTCTTTTTTTTGTTCTGAATTTGCATTAAATTTATTCATAATTTCATCTATTATTTCTATAGCACTTATGTATTTTGTTCTTATTTCACTATTTTTAGGAGAATTTAAACTTACATGTTTTAAACCTTTTAGTATTACTTTTCTATCTAACTGAAAAACTCCAATTAATGAATCACAACTTTGTGGCTGACCAAGTATTTTAAAAGCATTAAAAATACAAGCATAAACAATTGCTTTTCTTGACTTTCCTCTATAAATTTTATCTTTTGTTGTATTTAAATAAATTTGATTTGCCATATCAATAACTTTATCACTAAAACCCATATTTTCAACATCTTTATATATGTTTTTATCATCACATTTTCTAGCTTGACATCTATTAGGATCGCTATTACGTTTTGTATCATCTGCGCCATAATAACGCCATTCTTTATCATAACTTATAGTTTTTACTATTTCACATCCACATAACATACAACTTTTAGTTCCATTTTCTTCAGTAACATCAGAATGGGTGCACTCTTCTTTCTTTACATCTTTTAAAGTCATATCAGACATTTTTGAGAAATCAGAATATTCATTAAAAACTTGTTCAAGAAGGTCAAAGTGTTCCATTTATATATGTTAATATATTTTTTATTCATTTTTTTTATTTAAATCAATTTTAAATTATTTATAATGAACATTTAAAAAGATAAAATAATAAATAATTATAGAGTTTAGTTATATTTGTAATTATGTTTTTTAAATATTAGATTTAAAATCATATAAAAATATTTAAATAATGGAAAATTCTAAACATAATCCGCAAATATTAAATATTATAAAAAATTTAGATATTTATGATAGATTAGTAAATAGATTAAAATTGGGTATAATAGGTGTTGATATTTACCAAGAAGGAATTGATTGGAATGAAATGGCACTAGAAGAAATTGAAGATTGTATAATTTATTTATGCGCCATTAATTTACGTAATAATGATGATTTTATGAATTCAAATATTCAAAAATTACTGGAAATTCATAAAAATATTAATTTATAAAGAAAATTATTTTTAATAAATGGAAAATAATTTTGATATAAATACTGTTTTACAACAAACTGTAAAAGCAGAAATAAATTCTATTGTGAATGACTATTTAATAAAAGATATCATTAAACTACTAGATGTAGGTGATATTGTACATAAAAATGATGAACTTGTGCCTAATTTTGCAATTGTATTTGCATTAGCCAGTTCGTATCAAAAAGTTGGTTTTGATTTAGAACTTTTAGAAAATGGAAATATTATGGTGAAAAATAAAGTAAAAGAATAATTTTTTATTATAATAAATGAAAAACGTTATTATAATAACACTGATAATTATAACAGTTTTACTTTTAGCAATTTTAAAAAGCAAAGAACAATTTTCCAATAAAGAAATTGAAGTAAAAGGTGAAGTAGGTGAATTTTTATTTATATTATATGGAGAAAATGCAACAATTAAAAAGGTTACTGATAATAGATATTTATTAGAAATTTTTGAAACTGATAATGAAATTAATGCATATACAAATCAACCCAAACACATAAGAAAAGATATAACTTTAAACGATTTTGTAAATCTTAAAAATTTATGGACTAAAAGTTTGAGTATGGAAGAAACTCCGAATTCGTTTGGTTACGTAAGAGATAAAGATAGAAAATATAAATTCGCTTTTAAGACTTATAAACCAAATATATATGAGCGTGTAAATCACAATACTTATCATACATCAATATTAATTGAACCTATTGACAATGATTCCCATCGTATCATTGATAATTTATCAAAAATAAGAGATATAGATAGAGTTTATTTATTCATTGATAACAACAAAGCAACTGCTAAAGAATTAATGAAAAAGTTTTAAATTATAAATTCTCAACTTCAAATGTCAGAATATCTACTTCTTATTAAGATTTATTAGATATTCGTCATTATTTTGAAATTTATAATTTTAAAGAATAAATGTGAAATTAACCTCACATTCTAAAACCACCTTTTCTTACACCACATTTTCCATTTCCACTTCTTGTATTTAATTGAATAATAACAACAAAAAATAATACTAAAATAATATAATCTTCTACTTCCATTTTATTATTAAAAATATTTTTAATAATAAATGAATATATCTGAAATGATTAAATCTGAAAAACTAACTAAACAACGTCAAACGCAACAACGTCAAACTCAACAACGTCAAACTCAACAACGTCAAACTCAACAACGTCAAACTAAAACTAGTAAAAAATCCATTAAAAAGTAAAATATTCGTTATAAATTAATTATATTTAAAAATTTATTGTTTATTAATAATAAAATGGAACAAGAACCAATTTTATCACCTGAAAAAAATAGATACACTATTTATCCCATAGAATATAAAACCATTTGGGATTTATACCAAAAACAAATGTCGTGTTTTTGGAAACCACAAGAAATTGACTTTTCAAAAGATTATGATGATTTTTTAACTTTAAATACTGATGAACAACATTTTGTTAAAATGGTACTTGCATTTTTTGCAGGTTCTGATGGGATTGTAAATTTTAACATTTCTGATAGATTTTTAAAAGATGTTCAAATTATTGAAGCTAAAACCGCGTATATATTTCAAATGATGATGGAATCCATTCACATGGAAACGTATGCTTTACAACTTGATAACATTGTTAAAGATACAAAAGAAAAAGAATATCTTTTAAATGCATTTAAAACTGTTCCAAGTGTTAAAATGATGAGTGATTGGGCTTTTAAATGGATTGATAGTGATAAAAGTTTTGCTCATCGTGTAATTGCATTTGCTGTTATTGAAGGTATATTTTTTTCAGGGGCTTTTGCATCCATTTTTTGGTTAAAAAAATATAAGGGAAGTGGACGATTGTTTATGCAAGGATTTGTAAAATCAAATGAGTTTATTGCAAGAGACGAAGGATTACATACTGAATTTGCATGTGAAATTTATTCTCTTTTAAAAAATAAACTTAAATATGAAGAAGTATTAGAAATAGTAAAAGAAGGTGTTAGTATCGCTTATAATTTTGTTAATGATGCTATTCCAGTAAAATTATTAGGAATGAACAATGATAGTATGAATCAATACATTGAATATGTTTCAGATAGATTATTAATTGCATTGGGATACACAAAATACTGGAATAAAGAAAATCCATTTCCATTTATGGAAACAATTGGAATGCTTCAAAAAACTAACTTTTTTGAAAGCCGACCTACAGAATATCAATCAGCATATTCAACAACAAATAAAACCGGAGAATTCGTAATTTCTGATGATTTTTAATTTTTTTATTTTCTATAATAAAAAAATGGAATGTTTAATGAGAACACCTAGCCAACACCATTATTCTATGAGACGTAAAAGCGCAAAAAAGAGCGTTAAACGTAGTGTTAAACGTAGTGTTAAGAAATCACGTAAATTATCTGCTTATAACAGATTTGTACAAAGACATATGCATGATAAAAACTTAGCACATCTTGAACCAAAGGATAAAATGCGTGCTATTGCTGATATGTGGCATCATCATAAGTAATCGTAAGTAAATAATGATAATAAAAATATTTGATTTATAAAAATAATATACTTTTAAAAGTAATGATAATCAAAAAATATTTGATTTATAAAAATAATATACTTTTTTAAAAATAATGATAATCAAAAAATATTTTTATAAACGATGATTTATAAAAATAATATACTTTTTTAAAAATAATGATAATCAAAAAATATTTTTATAAACGATGATTTATAAAAAGTAATGATAATCAAAAAATATTTGGTTTATAAAAATAATATACTTTTTTAAAAGTAATGATAATCAAAAAATATTTTTATAGATGATGATTTATAAAAATAATATACTTTTAAAAGTAATGATAAATAAAAATAATATACTTTTAAAAGTAATGATAATCAAAAAATATTTTTATAAACGATGATTTATAAAAAGTAATGATAATCAAAAAATATTTTTATAGATGATGATTTATAAAAATAATATACTTTTTTAAAATTAATGATAATCAAAAAATATTTTTATAGGTGATGATTTATTCTATCATATAATCGCACAATTCATAAATATATTTAAATTTTATATTTTTATCTAATGAAATATTGAATAATGTATGTAAAAATGTATATAAATAATTTATATTAAAATAATTATGTTTGTGTATTAATTTATATAATTCTAAATAGTGATATCTATGAATATTATAAATTTGTCTATATTCTTCAAACGTTAAATCTATTACATAATTAGACGTGTTATTGATATAACAAATCGAATAATTGTTTGTATCATTTAATCCAATGATATATACATAAGTTGTTGCAATATATGCAAAAATAAATGAATTATTTGATGTACTACACGATATAAGATAATTTTCCATCATATTAATTTAAATGTATATTTCATTTAAATTAATTAATGAGTGCTTCCAAAACCACCACTTCCTCTTGCTGTCGTGCTTAATTCTTCTTTAAACTCTACACGAATTGGGCTTAAATCTGGATTACATAGTTGGAATAGGGAGTTAGTGCTGAATAAAGTATAATCTTCATTGCTTAAATTATCAACTTTTGCAATAATTTCTCCTCTGTACGTTGGGTCAATAATACCAACACTATTAGCCAATCGTAAAGGTGTTTTTGAAATACTACTCCTTGGATATAAGTAATATCCTCTTATTTCTGATGGTTCACAACAAACACCTAATCTTAGAGAGAATCCTCGTGAATTCGCAGGTACTGTTACAGTTTCCTGATAAAGGTCAAATCCACAATCAGTATCGTAATTATGTTTTACGTCATATTTATCCTTCAAATGTTCGTTTACGATTTTAATAAATAATTGCATTTTTATTAAAATGTTATATATATTTAAATATGATTAGTATTATAAAATTATTAGCTTCTATGGCATTAAATACACATTTACATATATCAATTACATCTATATACTCGTTTATCGAATATTTAAAAAACAATGAATCTCCTAGTTTAGGAGTTGATTTTATACTAAATGAAATAAAAATTATGGACCTTGAATTAAAGATTCAAATGTTGATGTTGATATTTGATAAAAGTAAAAATGATAAAAACAATCCTTTAGAACAATTATACCTTAAAAATCTTGAAGATTCTGTACAAGAAATTGATTCTATTACTAAAAAAATAAAAAATACAATAGAACAACATAAATTAAAATGGTTTTATACTTATAGATCATTCGATGTATCTAAAGAATTAGACGAATTAAAACAGTTAAGTAAGATATTATCAGATAGAATTACACTTGGTTCACAACTTAATATTTTCTAAATATCATTTTATTAATAACAACATTTTTCTTCAATATTTTCTATATCATTAAATTCTAACATTACGCTTTTTACATTTTTCTTATTATAAATACGACATAACAATGCAAAACTAAAACTTGATTCAAATACAAAAATATATGTTTTATTACAATATTGTCCAATATGCATATCAATAATTGCTAAGATTTCACGAGAAGTATCCATTTTTGGTGGTTTTATATAATTATATTCATTTTCATCTAAATATTTTACTACATTATTATTATAATCATGAGCTAACAATATCGTTAATTGGTCCTTTTTTATATACTTTTTAATTGTATTTATATACTTGTTTTCAATCAATATTTTATATTCTTCAAATGTCATATTATTTTGTTTAGACCAACTCTCTATCGCATCATTTTCTAATCTCAAATGAATACAATTAATTTCACTCATATATAATTTATCCTTTATATAATTATCTGCTAATGACACATATTTTTCGTTAAATTTTAGGTTTCTTAATCCATTTATAAATATTTCACTTCCATCATTATACCTAAGTGAATTGGAAAATTGATAGTTTTTAAAATCAAAATCTATATCATTTGTTAAATCATATATAGAATTGTACGCTTTCCCATCAATTTTATATGTAATCAATAATTCATTCTCTAATTCGATGCCTACTTTATTATAAAAAATATCTTTTGGATTTCCTTCAAATTTATTAAAATCTATATTTTTAGATATTTTCTTTACATCACTTTTAAAATATTTTATTAATTCTATGTTAAAATGTTTATTACCATATTTTATTGATATTATTTCAAAAGTATAGTTATTTACATCAACTAATTGTAAATTATAATTTTGTAAATATTCATTTGTTTTTGGAATATCTAATATTTCAGAAATATTACAATAATCATCTGTATGTATTTGTTTTAAAAATTTATTTAAAAAAATAATTTTAATATTATTAGATACACAATAGGAACATGTTCCTAGTATAGAATATAATTGATTTGATAATCCATAATAAGGAAATGGACATACGTTTAAAAAGAATGCGCACATTTTAAATATTTTTTATAATTATTAAATTGATTTATACAAGTTAATTTAACAATTATAAAAAATGACAGATTATCATTTAAATTACACTCTTAAAATTAATAGTAATGAAATTGAAATTACCAAGAATATATCAAGTAATACTTCAGACGGAACAATATTTTTTATTAAAAAATATCCAAAATACATAGACTGGTATTTTTTATGTGCAAATACAAATGATTTAATTGTTGATTTTGTTATTAACAACCCAACAAATATAAAATGGATAGCGTTATCTTGTAATTCGAATTACAAAGCAGTAAAATACTTAATTAATAATTTAAGACATATAAATTGGATGAATTTTTCATTAAATAAAAATGACACAGCAATTGATTTTTTGTTACAATATCCGTATAATATACATTGGGATTTTTTTTCCCAAAATACAAACGATAAAGCTGTTAAAAAACTAATTGAAAATCCAGACAAAATATATTGGAGATTTTTTTCTAAAAATAATAATCCTATTGCAGTTCAATATTGTATTGATAATTTTGAAAAAGTAGATATCATATCTTTTTCTAAAAATAATAGTGATAAGGCAGTTGATTATTTATTGGAAAATAGACATAAAATTATTTGGAATACTTTTAATTTAAATACAAACGATAAAGCAGTTGAATTTTTAATCCAAAATCCAGAAATGATTGAAAGGTCATTTATTTATAATTCAAATACAAAAGCAATTTACTACAATTTACAAAGACTAAACCCGTCTTCTTCTTATTATCAATTATTCATTAGAAAATTAATATTTTCAAAAAATCCTGTTGTTATTGACATTTTAATTATGCTGGGAATACAACCATTAAATTACGAAAATGAAGGATTATTTAAATATGAATATAACTATGATTATATAAAACATAGGAATTCTGTATTTTTTGAAGAATTAATGGCAAAAGTATGGAATCCGTCAAGGTATGATAAATGGCCTGAAAAAGTATTTTGAAGATTAATACTTTTTGAAAACATTTATTAAATCGTTTAACTTTTTAAAATACTGATTATAGAAATATTTTTAAATGATACTTTTTTTTAAAATACTGATTATAGAAATATTTTTAAAGATGATACTTTTTAAAAATACTGATTATAGAAATATTTT
>Ga0172362_10001463_pt1 | contig 20193 bp, 19 predicted proteins | sample LakKivs1_kivu2a2_FD_114534 | JGI IMG/M metagenome (GOLD analysis project Ga0172362, IMG submission 114534) | Sediment microbial communities from Lake Kivu, Rwanda - Sediment s1_kivu2a2 | ecosystem: Environmental > Aquatic > Freshwater > Lake > Sediment | place: Rwanda: Western Province, Lake... | reverse complement strand
GCGAATGACGCCGAACGACGTGCCCAAACGCGAATGACGCCGAACGACGTGCGAATGACCCGGGAGATGCCGATGCGTCCGTTCTCGCCCCGCCCGCCCCGCCCGGCCGCGCTGCTGCTGGCCGCCGTCGCACTTTGCCTCGCCAGCGGCTGCTCGTACCTGCTCGGCGCGCGCAACGAACCGCCGCGGCTCTTCGTCTTGAGCAGCGCTCCCGCGGACGGCACGCTCGTGTTGCCGCCCGGGACCGTGCTCGGCGTCGGGCCGGTCGACCTGCCGGCCTACCTCGACCGCCGCGGCATCGTTCGGCGGCTCGACGCGAACCGCCTCGAGGAGTCCCGCAGCGATCTCTGGGCCGAGCCGCTCGCGGCGGGCTTCCGGTCGGTCCTCGAGCAGAATCTCCGCCTCCGTCTGCCGGGCGTGCCGATCCGGGCGTTTCCCTGGCCGATCGCCCACCAGCCGGACCTCGCGGTGGCCGTCGAGGTGTCGCGCTTCGAGCCGACACACGGCGAGACCGTCGAGCTGAACGCCCGCTGGACCGTGCGCCGCCCGCGGGACGGCGCCGTGCTGCTCGACCGCGACGCGGCGCTGGTCGAGCCCGTCGCCGGCCCGGGCACCGAGAACGCCGTCGCCGCGATGAGCCGCGCCGCTGCCGGGCTCGCCGACCAGATCGCCGAGGCTGTCGTGCAGCAGTCCGGTGCCCGGCCGTCGCCGCGCCGCGCCACCGGGACGCGCTGAAGACGGCGGGCCGCACGGTGCACGAGCGCCGGGGACGCAGCCGGCACGGCGAACGCGCGCACCGCGAGCGACAAGGCGAGTGCGTTCGTCGCGCAGCGGCGCGCGAGACGGCCGCACCGTTGCGCGGCTGCCCGGCGGCCGCGCGACGCGATGCCGGGGACAGGCGCGCGCGGGCGGCCCCGAGCTTGCAGAGCGGGAGGACATGCCGTTCGCACGCACCCGCAACACCCCGACCCGCCACCGCAGACCGTCGCGTCCTCAGTACGTGCGAACGGTGTCCTTCCTGGCGCTCCTGACTGCCGCCGCGCTGGCCACGGCGTCCGCCCCTGCGACGGCCGCCGCCGCGGGCGCAAACGACGCCGTCGCCGGCGCGTGCCCTTGCGCGGGTCCCGCCGCCGGCGGGTCGTGGCGTAGCCACGGCCAGTACCTCGCGTGCGTCACGCGTGCGGCGCGACGGGAGGCGCACGTGTCTTCGCTGCGCAGGGACGAGGTCCGCGCGATCGTCCGCGACGGTGGACGCAGCACCTGCGGCGCGCGCTCGCGAGAGGAAGCGAACGTCCAGGTGTGCGCGCCGAATCCGTCGCTGCCCTGCCCCATCGTCCGCACCGCACACGTCGACGACTGCTCGGAGTGCAGCGCGGCACTCGCGGGCGAGCTCGTGCACTGCGCGCGCGTCGCCAGCGCGTCCGGCATGCAGGGCGACGTCTGCGGCACGGCGACGCGCATCGGCGCGCTCGGCAAGCGCGCGGTCGAGCGTCGCACGGCGGTCGACTGCAACAGCTGCAAGGCCAAGCTGGGCACGCCCCTGGGAGAAGGTACCGACTGCGTCGCCGCGCTCTGCGACTCGTTCGCCGGGCACTGAGAGGAGGCGACGCGGTCACCGCGGCGCTCGCGAGGCTCGTTTCGACGAGCCCCCGCGCGCGCCGCGGTGCACGATCACGGCGCGCGCCGCGGCGCGAGATCACAGCGCGAGCGTCGCGCTGCCGATGATCGACTTGGTGCCGGGCTTGGTCTCGCACTGGATCTCGACGTCGACCAGCTTCTGACCGCCCTCCTCGCGCTTCGCCGTGACCTTGCCGGTGCAGTTGACCGGGTCGTCCGGCCACGTCATCGCGCGGAACTGCACGTCGAAGCGCTTGACGGAGCCCGCCCCGCCGAACGCGACCAGCACGTTGGACAGGATGCCCATCGAGAACATGCCGTGCGCGAACACCGACGGCAGGCCGACGGCCTTCGCCAGCGTCTCGTCGTGGTGCATCGGGTTGTAGTCGCCGGATGCCCCCGCGTACTTGACGAGGTCGGTCCGGGTCACCTTCTCGTGCACGTAGCTCGGCAGCGCATCGCCAACGTTGACGCTCTCCCACCTGGCAGCCATGGTCACTGTCCCTCCGATGTGCGGATCAGCAGCGCGCAGACACGCTTCCCCTGCTGGTCGTAGAACGCGCTCTCCATCGTGTAGATCGTGCGCACGCCGTTCTTGCCCTCGCGGGTCCCGATCGACTTGAGCATCCCCTTGGAGGTCAGCACGTCGCCGGCGAAGATCGGCCGGTCGTAGATGATCTCCGTGCCTTCGTGCAGCAGCTTGCGCACGTCCCACTTGATCGACGGCAACGAGCCCCCGCCCGGCTCGTTGTCCTGGCCGATGGCGATCGGCAGGGTCGGCGGGGCGATCAGGCTCGGGTAGCCGGCGGCCTTCGCCGCGGCCTCGTCGAAGTACACGGGGTCGGTCAGGCCGACCGCCTTCGCGAACTGCCTGATGCGCGACTTGTCGACGTGGACCGTCGACGGCGGTCCCTCCTTGCCCACGAGGGGCTGATTGACGTTCTCGGCCATGGCTGGGTGACTCCTCCTACGGGTTGACGCGAATCCGTCTACCATCGCGCAGGGACCGGCCCACGCGCAAGTTCGATCGGTCGACCGACGACGCCGGGGCGAGCGGCTCTCGCCGGCTGCCGGGGAAGCGAATCCGCACCCGGGAACGTCCGGCCGGGGGCGCTCAGAACGTCGTCATGCCGCCGTCGACGGTGTACAGCGAGCCGTTCACGTAGCCCGCCTCGTCGCTCAGCAGGAACGCGACGATGCCCGCGACTTCCGCGGGCTCGGCATAGCGCCCGAGCGGGATCTGCGACGCCATCATCTGCTTGAGCGCCGCCGGCTGCCCGGGCAGGAAGCCCTCCTCGAGCGAGCGCATCATGCGCGTCTCGACCGGCGCCGGCAGCACCGCGTTCACGCGGATGCCGGCCGCGGGATACGTCGTCGCGGCGGCGCGCGTGAGGCCGACCACCGCGTGCTTGCTCGCGATGTACGCGCTGATGAGCCCGTTCCCGGTGATTCCCGCGACCGACGCGAGGTTCACGATCGCGCCGCCGCCGCGCGCCTTCATGGCGGGATGCACGTGCTTGAGGCCGAGGAAAACGCCGCGGACGTTGACCGCCAGCACGCGGTCGAACACGTCGTCGGGATACTCCTCGAGCGGCTTCACGACACCCTCGATGCCGGCGTTGTTGACCAGCAGGTCGATGCCGCCGAAGCGCCGCACGCCCTCGTCGACCCAGCGCGCGACGTCCGCCGCGACCGAGACGTCCGCCGCCACCGCATGCGCCTCCGAGCCGAGCGCGCGGGCTGCGGCCACCACCGGCTCGAGGTCCCCGGCACGGAGGTCCACCGCGACGACGCGAGCCCCTTCGGCGGCAAGGCGCTCGCAGATCGCACGCCCGATGCCGCCCGCGGCTCCCGTCACCGCGGCGACCTTGCCCGTGAGTCGCTTCGAGCTGCTGTGCCCGGTCTGCTCCGACATTCCGACGCTCCTGTTGCCGAACCGAGCCGCTCTACTGCGGCAACGCGCGCAGCGCCTCGAGCGCCTCGTCGATGTGCTTCGCGATCCCGAACTCGCTCTGGATCACGCGGCGCACGATCCCCTCGCGGTCGATGACGAACGTCACGCGCTTCGCAGGGAACCAGCCGCCGAGGCGTGCCACGCCGTAGGCCTTGCAGATCGTCGCGTCGCGATCGGACACCAGCGGGAAGTTGAGGTTGAAGTCCGCGATGAACTTCCGGTGCGCGTCCTGGGAGTCCATGCTCACACCGACGATCGCCGCGCCCGCCTCCTCGATCTCCCCCGCGTGATCGCGGAAGCTGCACGCTTCCTTCGTGCAGCCCGGCGTGTTGTCGCGCGGGTAGAAGTACAGGATCAGCGGCACCCGGCCGCGGAAGTCGGACAGCGACAGCGTGCTGCCGTCGGCCGTGGGCGCCGAGAACTCCGGCGCGGTCTCTCCCTCGCAGATCATCGAATCTCCCCCACCGCGCGCTTGCGCGTCAGCAGTAGCCCGTCGGCGATCGGAACCATCACGCACTCGACCCGCGGGTCCGACGCGACGAAGTCGTTCAGGGCACGGATCGCAACCGTGTCCTCCTTCTGGTTCGCCGCGTCCACCACGCTGCCACTCCAGAGGACGTTGTCGAACACGATGAGCCCGTTCGGTCGGAGCCGTCGCAGGATCTCCTCGTAGTACGTCCTGTAGCTGACCTTGTCGGCGTCGATGAACGCGAGGTCGACGGTTTCGCTGTCGGGAAGGGCGCGCAGCGTCTCGGCGGCAGGGCGGATCTCGAGGCGGATCCTGTCGGCGACCCCGGCACGCGTCCAGAAGTCGCGCGCGATCGCCGTCCATTCCTCGCTGACGTCGCAGCACAGGAGCCGACCGCCTGGCGCGAGCCCGCGCGCGATCGAGATCGCGGAGTACCCGGTGAACGTCCCGACCTCGATCGCGCTCGTCGCGTTCGTGATACGCGCGAGCAGGGTGAGAAAGGCGCCCTGCTCGGGAGCGATCTGCATCATCGACAGGCCGCCGAGCTTGCCGGTCTCCGCGATCAGCGCCGCGAGCACCGGATCGCGCTCGGAGCGGTGCTCGAGCACGTACGCGTAGAGCTCCGGCGTGAGGCTGACGAACTTGTCGGGCACCCGTCGAGATTGGCGCCGGCGCGTTCGCGTTGTCAACGCGCAGCGGGCCCCCGTGCACGACCGTGAGCTCGCGCGCGGCGCTTGTCCGCGCGGCGAAACGTCGCCACGATGGAACACCCGTGCCGCGCCTGCTTCGTCCGCACGCCCGCCTGCTCGCAGCAACGCTGCTCGCGAGTGCGCCGGCCCTGTCGCTCGCGTCCGACGTCACCACCTGCGCGCGATGGGCGACCGAGGCGCGCCGTACCGGCACCGTTCCGAAGGAGCTCGGTGAGCTCTCCGGCATCGCGGCGAGCCGCCGCCATCCGGGTGTGTACTGGGCGCACAACGATTCCAACAACGCAGGCGCGCTGGTCGCGATCGACGAGACCGGCCGGATCCGCGCGACGTTCCCCCTGCGCGGGCTCCGGCCGCGCGACACCGAGGACGTCGCGGTCGGTCCCTGCGGCGCAAGCGACCGCCGCAGCTGCATCTGGCTCGCCGACACCGGCGACAACCTGCACCGCCGCCGTGAGGTGTGGCTCGCGCGCGTCCCCGAGCCCGATGCGCTCGACGGCCGCGTCCTCGACGTCGACGCCAGCTCGTTCCGCTACCCCGACGGCACGCGCAACACCGAGAGCCTCGTCGTCGATCCGCGGAGCGGCACGCCCTACGTGATCACGAAGTCGGTCGACGGCCTCGGCGAGGTCTTTCGCGTCGAGGGCCTCGGCACCAGGGGCGGCGGCCGTGCCGTGCCGGTGGTCGTGCTGCCCACGCCGGGCGCGCTCGCGCGGCTCGCGACCGGCGCCGACGCGCACCCGGACGGCGACCGTGTCCTGCTGCGGACCTACACCGGAGCCTGGGAGCTCGTCCGCCCGGGTGCCCGCTCGCTCGCGGACGTCTTCCGCGCACCGCCCGTCGAGGTGACCGGCGCACCGCAGCTGCAGTCCGAAGGCATCGCGTACACCCGCGACGGACGCGGCTACCTGCTCGCGTCGGAAGGCGCGGGCAGCGGCCTCTACCGCGTCGACTGCGCGGACGGCGCGGCGACCTCGCCGGACGGATCGGTCGGCGCGAGCCGCAGCGTCAGCGGATGGTCGACGAAGCGCACGAACACGTCGCTCCAGTACTTGTCCGCCATCGCGTCGGCGACCGGGCCGACCATGTCGGGTACCGGCGTCCCGGTGACGTCCCCGAACTCGAGGCCCGCGATGCGCACGCCGATCACCGGTCCGGTCGCGTTGCCCTCGAAGCGTCCGGCCGCGCGGCCGCCGAGCCGCACGTAGAGCTAGCCGTCGAGCACCACCAGCCAGACCTTGAACCAGTGCGGCTCCTCGCCGGGTGCAGCCGTGCGCAGCTCGACGGTTTCCTCGTCGCTCCAGCGCACGGGCTCCCAGGCCGTCGCGGGCGCGTCGGCCCAGGCCAGGGTCGCGAACGCCAGGAGCGCGACGAGCGTCCCCGCAAGCGACGAAGATCCGTTCCGCACGTGAACCTCCTTGCGCGGCGACCGTGCGCCACACATCTCGCCGCGACCCCTATCGCGGATCGAACGCGTTCCCAAGCTCGTGCGCGCCTCGCTTTTTCGTGCCAAGGTCGAAACCGCATGGCGAACGTGGGAGGTGGTGTGCGCGCGCGGACGAAGGTGCGGATGGCGATCCTGGGGCTCGTGACGGCCCTCTCCTCCGGGGGGGCGGTCGCCGCCGAGCCGACCGCGGCGGTGCCGGTCGTCGAGACCATGCACGCCGGGATGGTCGATGTGATGCGGACGTCGGCGACGACGCCGTTCGACGAGCGCGCAGCGAAGCTCGAGCCCGTGATCGGGACCGCCTACGACCTCGACTTCATGGGCCGCAAGTCGCTCGGCAAGAGCTTCGATGGCCTGTCGCCCGAAGACCAGAAGCGCTGGCTCGAGGCGTTCCACCGCTTCATGGTCGCGAACTACGCCGGGCGCTTCACGAGCTTCTCCGGCCAGTCGTTCGAGACGCTCGGGGAGGATCCCGCGGCGCAGGACACGGTGCTCGTGCGCACGCGCCTGGTCGACCCCGGCAAGGAAACCGTCGACCTCGCGTACCGCCTGCGCAAGCAGGGCAGCGCATGGAAGATCATCGACGTCTACCTGAAGGGCACCGTGAGCGAGCTCGCGCTGCGACGCTCCGACTTCACCGCGATCCTCGACCGCGAGGGCTTCGCCGCTCTGATGGCGAACCTGAACGGCAAGATCGCCGACCTTCAGGCCGGCAAGGTCAAGTAGGCGGCGCGACGGCCACGGCCGTCGCGATCGCCTCGCCGGCGGCGAGCGTTCCGCGATCCGCCGCCGCGGCGTCGGACGCGGGCGCGGACTCCGGCTCCGCCGCGAGCTTCGCCATGCGGTCCTGATAGTAGGCGCTGCGCAGCGCCGCGTAGTAGTCGAGCGACGCCTGCTCGAGACGCTCGAGGTCGGCACCGTGCTGCTCGCGCAGGGTGAACCCGGCCGTTCCCTCCTGCACCGAGGCGACGATCAGGGGCGCCGGTCCGAGCAGGTAGATGGTGGGCTGCAGCGCGACGTCGACGATGCTCCCGAGGCCGTCGCGCACGGTGGTGGGGCCCAGCACCGGCACGATGAGGTACGGTCCGCTGCCGACGCCCGTCCGGGCGAGAGTCTGGCCGAAGTCCGACGAGTGCCCTGCCAGGCCGAGGCTCGTCGCCGGATCGAAGAACCCCGCGCAGCCGATCATCGTGTTGATCGCGAAGCGCCCGAAGGTGACCGCAGCGTTCGCCATCTCGCCCTGCAGCAGGTCGTTGATCAGGATCGCCGGCGACTCGAGGTTCGCGAGGAAGTCGCGCACGCTCTTCTTGGCGAGGTCGGGCAACGCCGCGCCGTACGCGTCGGCGACCGGATCGACGACCCAGCGGTCGAGCGTCTGGTTGAAGGTCAGCGTCGAGCGGTTGATGGACTCGAACGGGTCCGGAAAGGACGTCGGCCGCTCGTCGAGCTCGAGCTCCAGCTCCAGATCGTCGTCGGTGGAGGCCGACGTGCCGGTCGCGGCCGCCGCGACGTCGGACGCTTCCGCCCCGCCGTCGGACGGGGCAGGCTCAGCGGCGCCGACGGCGTCCGCGGCGTCGACCGGCAGCTCGATCTCGTGTGCCACGGCCGCGACGGGCGGATCGATCGGTTCGGCCGCTGGCGCGACCGGGGCCGGTGCCGCCGCGCACGCGCGAGCCGGCGAGCACAGGATCGCCGCGACCAGGAGCACGGCCACCACGTACCCGCCACGGACGAACCGCGACGGAGCTCGCCGCGCCGCTGGATGACGGATGCCCATCTGCACCGTCAATGTACGAGAAACGCCGCGGCGCGGCCAGCCCGCCCCGGCCGCGCCGCATCCGGTCGCCGGCGTGCTCCCGGCACGGCGGTCGGCGGCTGCGCCCGATCCTAGCGCAGCTCGCCGAGCACCCAGGCGGCGGTATCCTCGGGCAGATCCGGCAGGTAGCGCAGGAACTCCTCGACGTCCTCGCCGACCAGGCTGCGGCTCACGTTGGCGCGCAGGAAGTCGAGGTAGTGCGCGGCGACGCGCTCGCTGAGGAGGCCGCAGCGGCGGAGCGTGGGGATGACGAATCCCTGCACCGGGCCGAGTCGCCGGCCCTTCTCCTGATCGCGCGTCAGATCGTCCATCTCGCGCTGCAGGCAGGACAGCAGCTCCCCCGCGTCGATGCCCACTTCGGCCCAGACGCGCAGGATCTCGCCCATGAACGCCTGCTGGTTGCGGTTGTCGATCAGCGTGCGCGAGGCTTCGAGCGCGAAGTCCTCGAGCTCGGTGCGCTCGGCGGCGGACAGGCACGGCACGCAGCGATCGATGTACTGCACACCGTACGCGTGGTGGCGCGACTCGTCGCGCGCCACGTAGGTGAGCAGGTCCTTCAGCAGCGGCTCCTCGGTCAGGGAGCGCATCTCCTTGAACGAGAAGAGCGCCAGACCCTCGACGACGATCTGCATGCCGACGAGCTTCTTCATCCAGTCGCCGGTCGCGAGCGTCGAGTCGAGCACGCGGCGCAGCGGCAGCGAGATCGGCCGGATCTCGTCGAGCTTGTCGATGTACTTCGCGAAGACCTCCACGTGGCGCGCCTCGTCCATGGTCTGCGTCGCGGCGTAGAACTTGGCGTCGGTGTGCGGCACGGCGTTCACGAGCTGCGCGGCGGTCATGAGGGCGCCCTGCTCGCCGTGCAGAAACTGGCTCAGGCGGAACGACGCCGTGCGACGGGTGACCTCCCAGAGCTGCTCCGCCGAGAGCGACTGCCAGTACGAGCACTTCTCGATCGGCAGCGCGGCACCGAGCGGCGTGGTCGCGAACTTCGCGTGATCGATCGGACGGTCCCAGTCGAGGTCGCGCTCGGCGACCCACTGTGCCTCGGTCGCTTTCAAGTACAAATTACGGAGCTCGTCGACCTCGGGGTCGTAGCTCCACTGGTAGATCACCTGCATCGCCGTATCGAGCGGCGGCTCCTGGGTCTCTGTCTGGATCTGGAAATCGCTCATGGGTTGCTCCGGTGGTCGTTGCTGCGGCCCCGCGGGGCGGTGACCGTCGTGTCGCCTATGGTCCGGATGACCTGCACCAGGGCCGCGAGCGCGTCCCGCGTGCGGCCGGCTTCGAGGGCCGCGAGCGCCACATCCATCGCCGCCGTGATGCGTCCCGGGTCACGGCGCAGCCGACCACGGGCCTCGCGCAGCGGCTCGGCCTGCAGGAATGCGTGGGTGCGCCGCGCAAGCATCTGCCAGACGCGGTTGCCGGTCATGTCGGACAGGACGACCAGCACGTCGTGCAGCGCGCGCGCCCGCTCCTCGTGCTCGCGCGTCGCGTCGCCGAAGATCGCGCGCAGGCGGCGCAGCTCGACGATGTCGGCTGGCCGGCAGCGCTCGATCGCGAGCCTGCCCATCTCGAGCAGCAGCGGGCCGATCACCTCCTGCAGCTCGGCGAGCATCGCGAGGTCGACCCGGCCGCCGCGGAAGATCGTCGCGGGCAGGACATCGAAGGAGGCGTCGATCAGCGGTAGCACCGTCGCCCCGTCGCCCTGGCGTACCGATACCAGGCCGAGGCCCTCCAGGACCTTGATCGCCTCGCGGACCGAGGTTCGGTTGACCTGGAACTCCTCGGCCAGCTCGCGCTCCGGCGGCAGCTTGTCACCCGGGGCGAAGCGGCCGTCGAGGATCGCGTCGCGCAGCTGGTCGGCGACGTCCTGATGGAGACGGCGCCGGCGCGGCGGCTGGAAGGGCAGAACGGCTCGCGGGGCAGCGGTCACGATTGGCTCTCTTATTGGTTGGTCCAACCAATAGTCAAGCTCGCCGCGCTTGCGCTCCGGGCAGTCGAATCCGACAGTCGTCGCCGGGCGTCGCAGGCGGTGCGGACGTGGTCCGGCCGGCGACCGGGTGTGGGGACCAGACGACAGTGACGACGACACCCAGCAGCGCGTCGACGACGCGCGAGCCGCGCACGGACGCGGCACCCCCCGCTCGTCCGCGCCGCGTCGGCCCGATCGCGCGGGTGGTGCTCGCCTTCGCGCTGCCCTGGCTCCTCCTCGAGACCGGGCTGCGCGTCACCGGCTGGCAGCCGCCCGACCTCCGTCCCCGCGTCGCGCTCTTTCCGCGCTTTCCGGCGCTCTACGAGCCCCATCGCGAGCTCGGCTGGGTGCTGAAGCCGCGCCTCGACTGGCAGGGCACGGAGGTCGCCGTCCCCTTCCGCACCGATGCGGACGGTCAGCGCGTCGGCGGCGACGCGGCATCGGGCGGCGCAACGCTCGCGGTCGACGCGATCGGCGATTCCAGCACCTTCGGGTTCGGCGTGCCGGGCAACGAGACCTACCCGGCCGTCCTCGAGCGCACGCTGCGCGACGCGACCGGTGACCCGTCGCTGCGCGTGAGGAACCTCGGCGTCCCCGGCTACACGTCGTACGAGGCCCGCATCCTCGCCGAACGGGGCGGACCACGCGCGCCCGTCACTCTCGTGATGGTGGGATTCAACGACCACTTCCCGGCGACGCGGACGCGCTTCACGAGCCTGTGGGTGCGCCGCGCCGCCTACGCCTGCTTCCGCAGCCGCGCCTGCGCGCTGCTCTTCGATCGGGCGACGCGGACCGACCCGAACGCGCCGCCGCCTCCCCCGAGGATCGCGAAGAGCTACGTCCCCGACGTCGCCCCGGACGAGTACCGGCAGCAGCTGGTGCACACGGTCCGTGCGCTGCGCGCGGGCGGCTCGGAGCCGATCCTGCTCGTCTACCCGTCGATCGCCATGACCGACGGGCTGCGCGAGCAGATCGCCGATTACTGGAAGCAGCCGCTCGACCAGGTCGACGCGAACCTGGCGGCGCACACCGTCTACCAGCAGCTGACGCGCGACGTCGCCACCAGCGAAGGCGTGCGCGTCGTCGACCTGCCGCCCGTGTTCGACGCCGCGGGCAACGTGCGTCTGCACCTCGACTGGGTGCACCCGAACGCGGCGGGCCAGGCGCTGATCGCCGACACCGTCCTGGCATCCGTTCGCGAGGCGCTCGCCGCGTCGCGCACGCGTTCGACGTCGAACGCGGAGGAGCCCTGATCACGAGCGCGCTGCGGGCCATCGCTCTCGTGTCGGTCGTCGTCGCGGCGCTGTGGGTGCTGCCGGGGCCGGCGCGGCAGCCCGCGTGCGCGAGCCCGGTCCGGGCCTGCGCGCAGCCCGCCGTCCCGCGTTGCGGCACGACGCTCGGCCCGTGGCGCGTCGCGCGCTCGCGCACCTCGGGTCTCGACCCCGGCCATTCCCACTCCGCCTGCATCCTCGAAGCAGCGCAGCCCGCGACCGGCGCGGCCACCGCCGCGCCGGTGGTATCGATCCTGCCGCAGCCGATCGACGTCTCCGGCGACACGCTGCTGTCGCGCGAGCCCGCGCGACGCCGCGACGCGCAGCGCGCGGTGGTGCGCATCGACGTCCGCGGCAGCCTGCCCGACCACTGGGACTTCGCCGTCGCCGGCGCGTTCCTCGACGTCGGCGACGGGCACGCGTGCGGCGGCCTCGCGATGGCGCCGCCGCGCAACGCCGGCTACGCGCTCATCGCCGGCAACTGGGAGCGTCGCCCGCACGGCTTCTACTTCGAACGCCTCACCGACGCCTGCGTCTACGACGGGCGCGATCCCGCGTGCCCCGGCGAGCACGCGTTCCTGGCGCACGAGTTCGTGCCGGACGAGAGCTTCGTCCTCGACCTCGCTCTCATGCGGCGCGACGACGGCTGGTGGCTGGTCGCGACCGTGGCGTCGCTCGAGCGCGGAGCACCCGCCGGCGCGACCACACCGGCGCGCGAGCTCGGACGGATGCGCATGCGGGTCGACGAGCCGTGCTGGCTGGCGGACCACGCAACGGGCCGCGCCGGCGTGATCGTGATCCCTGGATCGGATCCCCGTGCCCACACGCCGGACACGCGGGTCGACGTCTCCGCCTTCGCGTGGCGCCGGCCCGGAGGCGAGTAGGCTCCGCGACTACGGGTCCGGTGCTCGCTCGAGGACCAGAACCGCTCCCGATCCCCAGGGTGGCAGCCACCGATCGAAGGTCGCGCGCCACACCTCGCGGTAGCCCGGCATCGGCCCGAACGAGAGCACCCAGCGATCGTCCTTCACCCACCACCAGCTCTTCTCGGGAACCGGCTGGTACGCGGCGTCGAACAGCCGCCAACCGCTCCACTCGAAACTCGCGTCCACCTGCGACGGCGGGGCCTGCCGCACCGTGCCCAGCCACTCGACCCCCTCGAGCCGCGCACGCTGCCAGGCGTGGTAGTCGTGCCCGCCGCAGACCGCGATGGTCGCCTGCAGAGCAACCAGGGCGGACCCGGCGAGCAGCGCGCCGCGGGGGATCGTCCGGGGACGAAGCGCGAACGCTCCGGCCACGACGCCGAACGCGACCGGCAGGAACGCGAGCACGTAGCGGTCGAAGAACACGCTCACGAGGCTCGGGGCGATCAGCAGCAGTCCCGACCCGACCAGCAGGATCTGGACGCGCGCGCCGCTGCCGCCCGGCTCGACGGCACCCGCCACCGACCGCAGGACTCTCCAGCCGAGCACCAGGCTCGCCGCCGCGCCCCAGATCGCCACGAAGGTCAGCGCCGCGAGAACGATCACCGGCAGGTGCGGCACGTTGTCGAGCCGCAGGATCATCGTGTCGCGCAACGTGAGAGGTCCGACCCCGGTCGCGAGGATCCAGTTGCCGTTCGGTGCCAGTGCCGGCATCGGCCTCGCGCCGACGACGAGCCAGAGCCCGGCCAGCAGCGCCCCGACCAGCACGATCGGCCTGGCTCCGATCTGCGCCGCCGCCCGCGCGGCGACCACCACCGGCAGCGACATCAGGCCGGCGTACAGCAGCCAGTCGACCGCGTTCCTCGTCACGCGATGCAGCACGCCGGCGAACGGTCCGGACAGAAACTCGGAGGCCTCGACGAGCTTGCTGTTGGCAACGAGCGACGGCCCGCCCACCTCCGGCACCAGGAGCTGCCAGGCGAAGAGCGCCGCGCCTCCCGCGACCAGGGGCGCCAGGGCGCGCGGCAGACGGCTGGTGCGGTCGCCGACGATCGCCGCGCACGCGAATGCGATCGAGAACGCCATCCCGACCTGCCGGTTGAGCACCGCCGCGGTCGATGCCGCGGTCGCGAGCCAGAACGCACCGCGCGAGTCCGTCTGCAGCGTCCGCACGAACCCCCACAGCGCAACCGTCACCAACGCGTAGAACGACACGTCGGTCATGAACGAGCCGGAAAGCACGAGATACATCGGATTGGTCGCGATGCTCGCGGCCGCCAGCGATGCCAGAGCGCGCGAGCGCGCGATCTGCAGCACGAGGAGGTAGGTCGCGACGACACCGGCGAAGCCGACGACGTACATCGCGATGCGCAGCGTCTCGAAGCCGAAGCCGAACAGAGCGCTCACGACGGCCCCGAAGACGATGTGGGTGAACGCGATCGTGGGCGTGAACGGGTGCAACTCGACGCGTCCGCCGTGCAGCAGCCGCACGACCGAGCCGGCGTAGGACCAGTCGTCCGCGACGGGATACGCCCCCGTGGGCTGCACCAGAACGACCATCGCCGCCCAGGCTCCCGCCAGCATCAGCACGATCGCCAGATCACCGCGTCTACCCTGCATCGGTCTCGAGTGAGTTACCGCAATTCCTCCTGCTTCGCCCGAGCGCGGGGACGCTTGCGCGGGACGCGCGGGCGGCGCGGGGTCCCGCATGGAGAAGGTTCGCTCGGCGTGTGCTAACGCCGTCGTGTCCTCGGGGTTCCGTGCAGGGATGTGGGTACGCCCGCATCCTGGGCGCTGCATGGGGCAGCACTCCGGGGTCGCCGGGAGGGCATGGATGTTCGAGTGGCTGACGCGCGCGGTGCGCCTGCTCGTCGATACGGTGTACGCGCTCGTCCCCGCCTCGGCCGATGTCGCACGCGGCATCGACGTCGTCGTGCCCCTGCACGACGCGCGCGAGGACGTGCAGCGCTGCCTCGCGAGCGTGCTGCGCCACGGCACCGGCGACTTCCGTCTCGTCGTGGTCGACGACGCGAGCACCGATCCCGTGCTGGTCGCGTGGCTCGACCACCTGGCGCAGAACGAGTCGCGCGTCGTGCTGATGCGCAGCGCCGTCAATCAGGGATTCGTGAAGAGCGCGAACCGCGGCATGAACGCCGACTCGACCCGCGACGTGCTGTTGCTCAACAGCGACACCGCAGTCCCCGCCGGCTTCCTCGACCGCCTGCGCGACGCCGCGCAGCACACCGAGCGCACCGGCATCGTGTCGCCGTTCACGAACGACGGCACGATCCTGAGCCTGCCGCGGTGGATGGTCGCAAACCCGCTGCCCGACGGTCTCGACCTGGACGCCTTCGACGCGCTCGTCGCCGGCACGAGCCCGCGGCGACGACCCGAGATCGTGACCGCGCACGGGTTCTGCATGCTGATCCGGCGCGACCTGCTCGACCGCGTCGGCGTGTTCGACGAGGCCTTCGGGCGCGGCTACGGCGAGGAGAACGACCTCTGCGAGCGCGCCAAGGCCGCCGGCTTCGAGATCCGGGCCTGCGACGACTTGTTCGTCTGGCACCGCGGCAGCGCGTCGTTCTCCGGCGAGACCGACGCCTTGAAGGCCGCGAACCTCGAGGTGCTCGGTTCGCGCCACCCGCGCTACCACGCCGACGTCCAGCACTTCATCGGCTCGAATCCGCTCGCCGAGCTGCAGGAGAACGTGCGCTACCAGCTCGAGCGCCGCGCGCGGCGCAGGTCGCCGGCGCTGCTGATGGTCCTGCACGCCGACCCGTTCGCCGACCCGCACACGGAGCCGGTCGGTGGTACGCAGCTGCACGTGCTCGAGCTGGTGCGCGCGCTCGCGCTGCCGCGCGCGATCGTCGCATGGCCGGCCGCGGACGGGATCCTCGCGGCCGAGGTCGCCGATGGCGACCTCGGTACGCCCGTCGAGCACTTCTTCCCGTACCCCGCCGACGTGACGCTGCCGGTGACCGACCGATTCGCCCTCGCCGACCCGGCGCGCGAGCGCGCGTTCGGCGCGCTGCTCGACTCGCTCGACGTCGGCGCGGCCCACCTGCACCACCTGTCCGGCTGGCCGGTGCGCGCGTGGCGGCAGCTCGAGCAGCGCGGGCTCCCGTTCGCGTTCACGGTGCACGACTACCTCTGCACGTGTCCGTCGTTCTACCGGCTCGACCTCGCGCGCGGGAAGCCCTGCGCCTGCCTCGACGGTGACGCCGACGTCCAGGGCTGCCTGACCGCGTTCAACGCGGCGTGCGGCCTGGCCGCACCGGGCGACGCGCGCGCGCGCGTGGCGGCGCAGCGAGAGGAGTTCGGCGCGCTGCTCGAGGCGGCCGCCGCGGTGATCGCGCCGTCCGCGGCCGCACGCGACGTGGTCGCGCGCGCGTATCCGGGCCGTAAGCTGCCCCTGCACGTCGTGCCGCACGCGCTCGCCGTTCCGCTCGCCGGGATTGCGGCGCGGTGCGACGAGGGCGTGCTGCGCGTCGCCCTGCTCGGCGCACCGTCCGCACCGTGGAAGGGCGCCGACGACGCGCTCGCGGTCATGTCCGCGACGCGCGACCTGCCGCTCGAGTGGCACGTGTTCGGCGACGCGGATGCGCACGGCTTCCTCGAAGGTGCGGCCGCGGCGCTGGGCACGGCCGTCGCCACGCGCCTGCGGGTGCACGGGCGCTACGTGCGCGACGAGATCGCGGCGCGCCTCGCCGGCGCGGCGGTCGACGTCACGCTCGCGCTGTCACCGTGGGCCGAGACGTTCTCCTACACCCTGTCCGAGTCGTGGGCGGCGGGCGTACCCGCGATCGTGCGCGATCTCGGCGCACCCGCCGACCGGGTCCGCCGCAGCGGAGCGGGGGTCGTCGTGCCGGACGCACACGAAGCCGCGTCGGCTCTGCGCCGCCTCGCCGGTCGCGCCGACCAGCGCCGCCAGCTCAGCGACGCCGCGCACGCCGCCGCCCGAGCCGAGGCGACGCCCGCGCAGAACGCCGACCGTCACCGCACGGTGTGCGCGACGCTGCTCGCGCGGATCGCACCGCGCACCGACGACCCGCGCTGGAGCGAGCGCGACCTGGCGCTGTTCCTCGCACACCGCGCGGCGCGCACCCGACGCGACGGCTGAAGCCCCGCGCGGCAAACAGCCCGGCGCAGTACACGGCCCGGCGCCGCACACTCCGGCGCGCTGCACGGCCCGGCGCCGGCACACGGCCCCGCGCGGTGCCCGGTCCAGCGCAGGACACGGCCCGGCGCCGCCTCGTGCGCGCCGCCACCCGGCGCGGCGTCAGCGGTCACGCGGTGCGAGCAGGGCGTCGAGCTCGAGCCAGGCATGCCAGTCCCAGGGGCGCTCGCGCACGACGCCCTCCATCGTCCCGAGCAGCGCACGCAGCACGTCCGCCGGCTCGCTCGCCGCGGCCTGCGGATGGAAGCGCACGCTGCGCCGCCCGTGCACGACGCGTGCGTCGAACGGCACCACGGGAAGGCCGCGCGCGAGCGCGAGGCGAAGGAGCCCGACCGGCAGGCGCGCCGTGCGCCCGAAGAGCGGCACCGTCGCGCGGTCGCGCAGCAGGATCGCATCCTCCGGGACGTCGAGCAGCGCCACGACGGTGCCGCCGGCGTCGAGGTGTCGCTCGAGCTCGTGGCGTACGCCGGGCCCGGTCTCGATGAACGGCCGCGCGAGCACGCGCGCCAGATGGCCGAGACGCACGGCGCGGAGCACGCGCGCGTACCGGCCTTCGTGCACGGGGGCCGGGGCCAGCAGAAACGTCGGCGAGAAGCCCTGCCCGCGCAGCACCTCGAAGATCGCGAGTCCGCCCGAGAGGTGGAAGCTCGCGAACACCGCCGGCCCCGGCGCCGGGAGGTGCTGGCGCCCCTCGATCGCCGCGTCCCCGCATACGGGCCCGAGATGTGCCCAGGCGCGACAGGCGTCGAGGTCGTCGAGCGCCCGGGCCGCGACCCAACGCCGCGTGACCTCGGTGCCGGCCGACGGGTCCCCGAGCAGCTCCGCCGCCGCCGCGCCGGCGATCGCGGCAGCGTGGCGCGCACGCGCGCCGCCGAGCACGCCGGTCAGATGGTCGCTCAGGCGCTCGCCCGCAGCTCCGGGCAGCAGCATGCCGAGAGCGCGCAGCGCGAGGTCACGATCGCGGAACATGGCGGTCTCGTGCAGCCACGGAGCGTGGCAGCGAAGCACGCCTCGCGGTCGCGTTCCAGTGTCGCAGGGTCTGCTGCAACCAACTGCAACGCGGCGTTGCGCTGAGGCAGCGTTGCGCTTCGCCTGATGCGCCACCACCCCGCGAAACGGTGGCTGCGGCTGCGGTCCGAAGCTTGCTCCCCTCGCCGTGGCGGGGGGCCGGGAGATGGACGAGCGATGCTTCTTCTTGACGGGTGCGAGCGGGTTCGTGGGTGGGGAGGTGCTGCGCGCGATCGCGCGCCAGCACCCCGGCACGCGCGTCTACGCCGCGCTGCGCGCTCCGGCGGGCGAGCTCGAGGCCCGCGCGACGGCGCTCGGCTGGCGCGCGCTCGGCCCCCACGTCGTGCCGGTCCAGGCCGACCTCACGCGCTCCCGGCTCGGCCTGTCGCCGCGCGACCTCGGCCGCGTCTGCGAGGAGACGACGCACGTGGTGCACGCCGGCGCCACCGTACGCTTCGACGACGCCTTGCACCGCGCGCGGCAGGTGAACGCGTCGGGCACGCGCGAGGTCGTCGAGCTCGCGCGGCGCATGCCGCTCCTCGCGCGCCTGGTGCACGTGAGCACGACGTTCGTCTGCGGCGACCGGGCGGGCACCCTGGTCGAAGGACCCGCCACCGCGGGACGCTTCCGCAACGCTTACGAGCGCACCAAGTACGAGGCGGAGGAGATCGCGCAGCGGGCGATGGCGACGCTGCCGGTGACGATCATCCGACCGAGCATCGTCGGTCCCGCCGCGCAGCGCGATCCGGCCGCGACGGCGGACGACGCACCCGCCGAGCAGGCGCGCTTCCTGCTCCTGCTACGGCTCTACGCGACGCACGGGTGGCGCTGGGTGCCGGGCTCGCCGGCGTCGATCGTCGACCTGGTACCGGTCGACGTCGTCGCCGCCGCCGCGGTCGCGCTGGCACTGCGCCCGCTGGTCGACGGGCGCTGGTATCACCTCGCCGCGGGGCCTGGTGCCGCGACGCTGCGCGAGCTCGGCGAACGCGCCAGCCGGGCGCTCGCCGCGCCGCCGTTGAGCTTCGTGCCGCCGCGGCTGCTGCACGCGGCGCTGCGCTGCCTCGTGTGGGGCCGCACGCGGCAGCTGCTCGACCGCGCGCGGCCGTACGTTCCCTATCTCGGGGTCCGGACGCGGGTCGACACCACCGACTCCCACCGCGTGCTGCGCGAGGTGGGTCTCGCCGTGCCACGGTCGGTCGACACGTTCGACGCCCTGCTGGCGCGCACCGCAGCCGAGCCCGAGGCGCCGCTGCTGCGTGCGGCCACGGGCACGCGGCGGCCGGCGCGCTTCAGCGCAGCCCGCGCTCGCGCAGGAGCCGCGCCGCGAGCGGCGGGACGTCGGTCATGATCGCGTCGACGCCGAGGTCGAGCAGTGCGGCCATCTCGCCGGGCTCGTCGATCGTCCAGACGTGCACCTCGAGGCCCATGCGGTGCGCGATGGCGACGGACTCCGCGGTGACGAGCTGCACGTCACCGACCGACGGCGGGATCTGCAGCGCCACGCCGGGCGGCCGGTACGCGTCGAGCGTGCCGCCCTGCCAGGCGGTGACGAACTCGAGCACGTCGGCGGCCGAGAAGCCCGTCATCACGTCCGGGGCGGCGGCGCGAATGCGCGCCATGATGCGTGCTTCCTCCGCTGCGAGCAGCACGCGCGGGCGGGCGTCGAATCGGTCGAGCACCTCCAGGACCGCGGCCTCGATCGCCGGCTCGTCCTGCTTGATCTCGATGTTGAGCGGCACGCCGGGAAACGCTTCGAGCACCGCCGCCAGCGTCGGCACGCGGAGGCCGCGGCCGCGGAACGGGAAGTCGCCGCCTGCACCGGCGAAGCGCGCGCCGGCATCGCAGCGCTGCAGCTCGGCGAGCGTCATGTCGCGCACGGCACCGGTGCCGTCGGTGGTTCGATCGACGGTCGGGTCGTGCAGCACGACGACGTGCCCATCGCGCGTCGCGTGGACGTCCATCTCGAGGCGATCGGCGCCGGCCGCGAGCCCGGCTGCGAACGCAGCGATGGTGTTCTCCGGTGCGATGTGCGCACCGCCACGGTGCGCGAACAGCCGCGGCCGCGGCCCTTCGAGGTAGCGCATGGCGCCCCATACCGGGCGCGAGACGCCAACGCTCGTCGCACGCGGGCAGCGCACCCGAACGCGTGTCGCTCGCGGCAGCGCACCCGCGACGCGCAGCGCGACGGGCACCCCGCGGCGCGCCAGCGCGGCGCAGGCAGCGGCCCCGCGGTGGCGCGATCACATCCGGTGGAAGCGCCAGAACCAGGTGCCCCAGACGTTCACCAGGACGCTCAGCAGCACGAGCGCCGGCAGCAGCCAGCGCCGTCGTCCGGGACGCGGGTCGTTGCGCAGCGCCAGGGCGACGATCAGCAGCGGCGTGAAGTCGAGCGTGTAGCGGCTGCCGAACTGTCGCCAGCCGTCCCAGAAGTAGCAGAGGTACAACGCGAAGGTCATGGCACACCCGAGCAGGGCGAGGCGTCCGTAGAGCTTCGCGTTCGGCGCCCGGTCGCTCCAGCCGCGGCGGAACAGGAGCAGCACCGCGGGCGTAGTCGCGATCAGGCTGAGACCGTGGTCGGTGAGCACCAGGTACGGCCAGGTCGAGCTCGGCTCCGGGACGCGGAGAAAGTACTGCTGGATGTTGCCTGGGATGTAGCGCCAGCTGAACGAGCCGTGCTCGGGATTCAGCAGCGCCTGGTTGGCCAGCAGGTAGCCGTTGTTGAGCCAGTCCCCGAATCGCGCAAAGTTGTACAGACCGAGCAGCAGGCCGGTGGCGAGCAGGGGGAGTCCGAACTGGACGGCGGTCGCGAAGCGCGGGCGGCGATGGAGGGCG